>ONZW01001046.1_pt1 | contig 14801 bp, 9 predicted proteins | sample 1671071 | NCBI WGS metagenome assembly ONZW01 (sample SAMN06348119, study PRJEB24527) | human gut metagenome | biome: human gut; feature: ankylosing spondylitis patient; material: feces | host: Homo sapiens | place: China | collected 2015-10
TAAAGATTTAATGAGAGTTTTTGTGAAAAACTAACAAAAAATATAATAATCAGTAAAATCCATTGACACATTTATAATATAAGTGTATTATTTATACATACTTTAATAAAACACATACGCAAAAGTCTTTTCTTTTTCTTATGGGTATTTTTAGTTATTAGTTCACTGCGTGTTTTATTAATGGTAAGCGTGATAATGAAAGGAAGTGTGTGGTTAAAAATATAATTTAGTAAAATGTTCGGAGGGTTTTATGCGATTTAACAAATTATTTAGAAAGGTATTTGCGGCAGTTTCTGCGGTTACTTTGATTGTATCGGGGATGCCTGTAGGATTAGGCGTTACGGCAAAGGCCGCGGATACTCAGACGAGAAAAATAACGTATTCGTTTTCAGCGAATTCAAGTAAGAAAGCACCTGCAGCAGGGGAAATTCTTGATGGAACAGCCGGAGAGTCCGGCGGCATTTTGTATGTGTCACGGGATGCAGGAAACAGTGGTGTTACATATGACAGTGACAAACTTCGTTTCAGACAGGGAAGCGTATTATATCTTCCGGTAAAAGATGACACAACAAAAGTAAAATATGAGCAGTTATGTTCAAATGCTGCAACTGACAGACCTGTATATATCGGCAGTGCTGACAGCGGATATTCTGTTCAGATGAAGACAACAACACAGTCTGTAACAGTGGATGATATTACAGGTTATATTGTTGAAAAAGAAGGACAGAAGTATCTTCCTGTTATATCAGGCGGAGATGTTAAGGTCAGAACAATGGCTTTGACAGAATATAATCCGATTATAAATGTCACAGTTACAGGTACAGTGGCAAATGCAGCAGAAAATGGAATTACAGAGATTAAGTTTGACAGTCTTACAGACAGTTCTGCAAAGACGGTTACTGCACAGGTTGACAGCAACGGCAAGTATTCCGTTGTATTAAAGAGAGTAAACGGCAGTGCCAAGTACGAAGTATCAATAAGTGCTGTAGGATTTAAGATTAATGATACCGATAACGGCAATATTCTTGAACTTACAGGTGAAGATGCTACGGCTGTTAAAGACTTTGAAGCAGTTGCTGATGCAGTTGCAACAGTTTCAGGAAGTATTATGGGAATTCCGGCAGATGCTGTAAAAGGAACAGTTTCAGTTAAATTTGTACCTGATAATTCAAAGCTTTCAACGATTGATGTTGATGTAAAAGCACAGACAGACGGTTCTTACAGTTTTTCAAATGTAAGTATTAATTCAAGCTCAAACTATTCAGTAGTATTAGGCGGCGTTGACGATTATGAAGTTACAGAAAAGTTAAACAAGGCAGCAGGAGATTATACAGATGTAAAAATTGCTGCAACACAGAGAGCAAAGGTTAATGTTTCAGGTAAGTTCGTAACATCAGACGACAAAGCTTCAGATGTTACAAAGATTACATTTACAAACAAATCAGACAGTAGCTATTCTTATTCATTCAATGTAACAGGTGACGGATACAAAGCACAGTTAAGAGCAGGCGAGTACGATACATCAGTTGTATCTGAAAAGTATACCGCATATGACCATGTAAGTGTCGGCAGTGCAGATGTTTTGAATGATGTTTATCTTGAAACAGAAGCAGATACATCACCTGTTGAATATCAGGCTGAGGTAAAAGTGGGTAAGGGCCAGCAGTTTGAGACTATAACAGATGCAGTTAAGTATATAGGCAGAATGACAAGAACAACAGAGAGAGTAACAATTATTCTTACAGATGCTTTATACAGAGAGCAGGTTATGGTTGATACTCCTTATGTTACTATTTCAAGTGAAGCAGGCTCAACAATAACATGGTATTATGGTTCAGGTTATACTTATTACAGTGCCGATATGAACGGTTATTACAGTGAAGCAAGAGCAGTTGATAAGTATGAAAAAGGAGTTGAAATCGGAATGGGTACAGGCCACTGGGGAGCAACAGTTAATGTACTTCCTACAGCTACAGCGTTCCGTTCAGAAGGTGTTATATATGAAAGTTCATTCAACAGATATATGACAACAGAAGAAGTTGCAGATGGCGTAGGCAAAGGTGGAGATAACTCTAAGGTTGACCGTTCTAAAGCAACAGATGCCGATATCAAACTTTATAAAAATAAGGAAAGAGCATGTGTTATTTTCATTGAAGCAGACCAGAGCGAATTCAAGGACTGCCAGTTCTTAAGTTCACAGGATACAATGTTTACAGGAAATAATACAGAGCATACATATTTTAAGAATTGTGTCATCGAAGGTACAACAGATTATATCTGCGGTGATGGTAGTGCGGTATTCGACGGCTGTACATTAAGCATGTATGGATACGGTGACAAAGCAGCTTCAGGAAGTATCATTGTTGCGTCAAAGGCACTTTCACAGTTAGGTTATCTTTTCAACAACTGTAAAGTTGTAAAGACTTCTTATCCGGGAATTAACAACGGTATAACAAAGACATATTTTGCAAGACCATGGAGAGCAGATTCAAAGGTTGTATTCTTAAATACAGAAGTTGAAGATGCTAATACTATCGCTCCTGCAGGATTTACTTCAATGAGTAATGTAACACCTGCAAAGGCTAAGTATTATGAATATAATACACATCTTGCAGACGGAACAAAGGTAAGCACTTCAAGCAGAGCTGCAGGCGTTAATAAGATGACTGATGAAGAAGCATCAGAAGTAAAACTTGAAGATTACTTTGAGGGTTGGACGCCTGCATACTATAAATCAGGAGATGTTAAGCCGGAACCGGTTGCAGCAGACTACACATCAGTAGATGAGGCTATTAAGGCAGCAGAAGCCCTCAACAAAGATGATTATGAGGATTTTTCAGCAGTAACAAAGGCAATCGAAGCAGTAGACAGAACACTTACATCAGAAGACCAGGCAAAGGTAGATGCAATGGCAAAGGCAATAACAGATGCAATTAATGGTCTTGTTAAAAAGCAGCCTGTTGTTGCAGCAGACTACACAGCAGTAGATGAGGCTGTTAAGGCAGCAGAAGCCCTCAACAAAGATGATTATGAGGATTTCTCAGCAGTAACAAAGGCAATCGAAGCAGTAGACAGAACACTTACGTCAGAAGACCAGGCAAAGGTAGATGCAATGGCAAAGGCAATAACAGATGCAATCAACGGGCTTGTTAAGAAACAGACTGATGATTCAGATAAATCAGACATCAAAGTTGACATTGATAGAAATGAAGATGCTGCTGATTTCAAGGATATTGCATCAGTAGGTGACGTAAAGGTTAAAGATGAAGAAGGCAAAGACCTTACAGTAAGTGAAATTAAGTTAAATGTTGAAAAAATAGCAGCTTCAACATCTGAAAAGATTGATGCGGCTATTGCTGAAAAGAATATCAAGGGATTCGATTCAAAGAATGCAGATTATTATGATATTTCACTCAAAACAACAGACGGAAAAGTTGTTAAGCTTTCAAGCGGTAAGATTAAGATTACTATGTCATACAAGAAAGGAATCAATGCAGCAGATTACAATCTGTATGTATTCCATATGAATAACAACGGAGTTCTTGAAAGTGTAGCAGTTACAGCGGATGAAAATGGTTTCTCATTCGAGGCAGAGTCATTCAGCCCATATGCTGTTGTATACGCAGTAAAGGATTCGGGAAGCGATATAACACCGTCAACACCTGAAAATTCAGGAAATGATGAGACACCGGGTACAACAGAAACACCGGGTACAACTGTAACACCGGATTCATCAGTTTCAACAGGTGACAGCTTAGGTATGTTCATGTATATGATAATTCTTGCTGCTGCATTGGCAGGAATGGCAGGAGTAGCCGTATACGACAGAAAAAGAGCAAAATAAAAACTGTTTGTAAAAACAGGTAATAAAAACGCAAAATAACAGCACGCTATTGACAGCGTGCTGTTATTTTTGTAATATATTAGAAAATCTAGAAGAAACTATTTATCAAATTTTATGAAAAGGAATGAGCATATGTTTGGAGAAACATTGCATTGTGGTGAACTTATAAAGAGACTTAACGATGCACTTGGAAGAAAGGCTAATAATACGTTGATGTGCGATGATGTCACCCTTTCGCAGATTAAGGTCCTCGCAACTATCAGCGAGGCAGCCGATGAGACGATAACGCTAAAAGAACTTGAAAAGCATTTTGAAGTTAAACAGGCAACGATGGCAGGAATTGCTGCACATCTGGAAAAAAAGGGGATGATAGAGGGGTTTTATGATTCAAATGACAAAAGAATCAAACATGTAAAGCTCACGGCAAAAGGTGAGGAGATATGCAAGACGGCAAGAGCTTCAATGGATGAAAATGAGAGGGAACTTTTAAAGGCACTTAATGATGATGAAAAAAGACAGCTTAGAAATCTTTTGCAGAGAGTATATGACAGTATCAAGTCATGCTGACTGTAGACTTATAAGGTGAATTTAATCGAAGGGAGAATGATAAAAATATGATAAAAACATTAGCAAAATGTATGGGCAAATATAAAAAAGAATCAATTATAACGCCAATATTTACTGCAGTTGAAGTTTTTTTGGAAATTCTTATTCCATTTATAACAGCCTCAATAATTGATAAAGGAATACAGGCCGGAGATATGAGAAAGGTTGGTATTTATGGTGGAATAATGCTTATTATAGCATTTTTGAGCCTTTTTTGTGGTATACAGGCAGGAAAGTATGGGGCGGCAGCATCAACAGGATTTGCGTGTAATCTGAGAGAGAAAATGTATGAAAATATACAGACATTTTCATTTTCTAATATTGATAAATTCAGTACAGCAGGTCTTGTAACACGTATGACAACTGATGTAACTAATGTACAGAATGCTTATCAGATGATAATAAGGATTGTTGTGAGAGCACCTCTCATGATGATTTGCAGTATTACAATGTGTGTAATAATAAGTCCGAGATTAAGTATTATATTTCTTGTTGCACTTATATTTTTAGGATTTGTACTTTTCTTTATTATATATAAAGTAACACCGGTTTTTACATCAGGTTTTGAAAAATATGATGAACTCAATGCGAGCGTTCAGGAGAATATTTCAGGAATCCGTGTTGTTAAGGCATTTGTACGTGAGGACCATGAAAAGAAAAAGTTTAACAAAGCGGCAGATAATCTTTATAAAACATTTGTTAAAGCCGAGTCATTTCTTGCATTTAACAATCCGACTATGATGCTTGTTGTATATGGATGTATTGTTGCATTGTCATGGTTTGCTTCACATTTTATTGTGTCGGGTTCAATTACAACTGGTAATCTTACATCAATGTTCAGTTACGTAATGAACATGCTTATGGCACTTATGATACTTTCAATGATATTTGTAATGGTTTCAATGAGTGCGGCAAGTGCAAGGCGTATTTCAGAAGTTCTTAATGAAAAAGCGGACCTTGCCAATCCGGAAAAACCTTATGAAGAAGTGGAAGACGGAAGAATCGATTTTAATCATGTTAATTTTTCATACAGAAAAAACAGTACAGAGGATACTTTACATGATATTGATATTCATATTAATGCAGGTGAGACAATTGGTATTATTGGTGGTACAGGATGCGGAAAATCAAGTTTTGTGAGCCTTATAAGCCGTCTTTATGATGTTACTGATGGTTCTGTATGTGTTGGCGGAAAAGATGTAAGAACTTATGATATGGATGCACTCCGTAATCAGGTGGCTGTAGTATTACAGAAAAATGTCCTGTTTTCAGGAACAATACTTGACAATCTCAGATGGGGTGATGACAATGCTTCATATGAAGATTGTGTTGAGGCATGTAAACAGGCATGTGCTGATGAATTTATCGAGAGAATGCCTAAGAAGTATGATACATGGATAGAACAGGGCGGTACTAATGTTTCAGGTGGTCAGAGACAGAGACTCTGTATTGCGAGAGCATTGCTTAAAAAACCAAAGGTTCTTATTCTTGATGATTCGACAAGTGCTGTAGATACTGCAACAGACGCAAAAATCAAACAGGCATTTGCCCAGAAAATTCCGGGAACAACAAAGATTATAGTTTCGCAGAGAATTTCAAGTATTCAGGATGCCGACAGAATTATTGTTCTTGAAGATGGAAAAGTCAGTGGCTTTGATACACATGAGAATCTTATGGAAAATAACAAAGTTTACCGCGAAATCTGTGAAGTTCAGATGCAGGGCGGCGGCGATTTCGACGAATCGGCAGAATAGTGAGAATAGGAGGAAGACATGAAAAATAAAAATGAGAACAAAGAGAAGAATCCGCTTTTATTATTAAAAAGACTTCTTTCTTATATAGTAAAAAATTATAAATTGGCATGTTTCATGGTGGTTGTTTGCATATTGGTTTCAGCACTTACAACATTGTGTGGAACTCTGTTTATACAGAAACTTATTGATAATTACATTGTGCCTCTTACCCAGATGGCAGTTCCTGATTATTCACCGCTTGCACAGGCTCTTTTAAAACTTGTAGCAATATTTGCAGTGGGTGTTTTATGTTCCTACGGATATAACAGAATTATGGTAAATGTTGGTCAGGGTACTATGAAAAAGCTCCGTACAGAGATGTTTACTAACATGGAATCACTTCCAATCAGATATTTTGATACACATGCACATGGAGATATCATGTCGGTATATACAAATGATATTGATACATTAAGACAGCTTATAAGCCAGAGTTATTCCACAGGTTCTTAATTCACTTATAACACTTGTATCAACATTTGTAAGTATGATAGTTCTTGATATACCACTTACAATTGTATCTGTTATTATGGTTGCAATTATGCTTTTTGTGACATCAAAGCTTTCCGCTGCATCCGGCAGATATTTCGTTGAACAGCAGAAAGATATCGGTAAGGTAAATGCTTATATTGAGGAAATGATGGAAGGACAGAAGGTTGTTAAGGTATTCTGTCATGAGCAGGAAAGTCTTGAACAGTTTAAGCAGATTAATAACAAGTTAAGAGAAAGTGCCAATAATGCTAATAGGATTGCAAATATTACAATGCCTATCAATGGAAATATAGGAAATATAAGTTATGTTTTGTGTGCACTTGTAGGTGGTGTGCTTGCATTAAGCGGCTTTTCAGGACTTACAATTGGTACACTTGTAGCATTTCTTTCATTAAACAAGAGTTTCACACAGCCTGTAACACAGATAAGCCAGCAGGTAAGCAGTATTGTAATGGCTATGGCAGGTGCCGGCAGGGTATTTGACCTTTGTGATGAAGTACCAGAGACAGATGAAGGTGATGTTGAACTTGTAAATATATGTTATGATTCAAATGGTGAAATCCATGAAACTGAAGAACAGACAGAGATGTGGGCATGGAAAAAACCAAATGCTGCAAACAAAGATGAAATGTATACAAGACTTCAGGGTGATGTTACATTTGATGGAGTTGATTTTGGATATAATCCTGACAAAATCGTGCTTCACGATATAAAAATGTTCGCAAAACCTGGTCAGAAGCTTGCGTTTGTAGGTTCTACCGGTGCCGGAAAGACAACAATTACCAACCTTATTAACAGGTTTTATGATATACAGGATGGTAAAATCCGTTATGATGGAATTAATATTAATCATATTAAAAAAGACGATTTACGCCGAAGCCTGGGCATTGTTTTACAGGATACCAACCTTTTTACAGGCACGATTATGGACAATATCAGATATGGAAGACTCAATGCAGCTGATGAAGAATGTATAGCTGCCGCAAAGCTTGCTAATGCTGATGGATTTATAAAAAGACTTCCTGATGGTTATAACACAGTGCTTACCGGCGGTGGTGCGAACCTTAGTCAGGGACAGCGTCAGCTTCTTGCAATAGCGAGGGCGGCAGTTGCAGATCCTCCTGTTCTTATTCTTGATGAGGCGACTTCTTCTATTGATACACGTACAGAAAAACTTGTACAGCGTGGTATGGATGCACTTATGACAGGAAGAACTTCATTTGTTATCGCTCATCGTCTTTCTACGGTACGGAATGCAGACTGTATTATGGTTATGGAACAGGGAAGAATTATTGAGCGTGGTACACATGACCAGCTTATGGAAGAAAAAGGCAGATATTATCAGCTTTACACAGGAAAGTCAATCAGTGCGTAAGATTTTGCTTAATTGGTATTAAATAAACATTTCAAAAACACGGGGTATAAAAATATGAAATATGCTTATATTAACGGAAAAATACTTGACGGAACCAAAGATATGCAGGTAAAAGAGGGCTTCGTCATACTTACGGACAATGATAAAATTGAGGATATTGTCAATGCAGGCACGGATTTGAATGGATATGAAAAAGTTGATTTAAAAGGCAGATATATTATGCCCGGTCTTATAAATATGCATGTTCATCTTGCAGGTAATGGTAAGCCGCAGAAAAAACAGCGTGATAATGAGAAGCTTGTAAAAATACTTATGGGAAATGCACTTATGCGTTCAATTGCATACGGTATGGTTGCCGGATTTGCAAAAACAGAGCTTATGAGCGGTGTGACAACAATAAGAACGGTTGGCGGACTTGGAAGTTTTGATACAAAATTAAGAGATGAGATTAATGCAGGAACAAAGATGGGACCTAGAATACTTGCCGCTAATGAAGGGATTTCCGTGCCTGGCGGACATATGGCTGGCTCTGTTGCTGTTGCGGCGGACAGTATAGATACAGCCTTAAAACATCTGGAGCAATCGGAAAAAGAAAAGGTTGATTTGATAAAGCTTATGATTACTGGCGGCGTAATGGACGCAAAAGAAAAAGGTGTTCCGGGTGAACTGAAAATGTCTCCGGAAATGGTAAAGGTAGTCTGTGACAAGGCACATGAAAATGGCTATTTAGTTGCTGCACATGTCGAATCTCCGCAGGGGGTGCGTGTTGCTCTTGAAAATGGTGTTGACTCAATTGAACACGGTGCAAAAATTGATGATGATACAATTAAGTTATTCAAGGAAAGAAAAGCATTTCTTTGCACAACAATTTCGCCTGCACTTCCGTATGCATTGTTTGATCGTTCGATTACCAACGCAACTGAAGTTGAACAGTTTAACGGAAATGTTGTGTTTGAGGGAATAATTGCATGTGCGAAAGCGGCACTTGAAAATGATATACCTGTCGTTCTTGGCAATGATGTTGGATGTCCGTGGATTACACAGTATGATTTCTGGAGAGAATTGTATTATTTCCACAAATATACGGGCGTTTCCAATGCGTTTGCACTGTATACGGCAACTGCAAGAGCCGCCGAAATGGCGGGAATCGGTGATATTACCGGTACGCTCGAAAAAGATAAATGTGCAGATATGATTGTAACCGAGGAAAATCCGCTCGATGACCTCAGAGCATTACGCCATGTAAAAATGGTTGTCTCAAGAGGAACGATTACGGAAAATCCTAAGGTTAAAATCAATAAGCGTGTTGAGACTGAACTTGATAAATTCTTATAAAAAACCCCGCTGCGGCGGGGCTTTTTTATTCATATACTTCTAAATATTCAAATTTCTGCTTAATCCGGATATTCGCTTGTGATTCCAAAATATTCTTCAAGTGAAATCCAATTGCCATTGTTGTAAAGCTTTTCAGCGAGGTCTTTACCGACATATCTTAAATGCCATGATTCATACTGATAGCCTGTGTATGCGTCCTTACCCTTAGGAAAACGTATGCAGAAGCCGTATTTATAACAGTTGTCATTGACCCATCTGCCCTCTGCTGTGTCGCCGAAGCTGTCATCTATAGAGTTAAGGTCAAAACAGAGCCCTGTCTGGTGTTCTGAGTTACCAGGTCTTGATGAATAAGTATCTGCGGCAGCTTTTCCATCTCTTGCTACATAGGAATTATATAGATTTACCTGATAACTGTATGAACGGTAAGCACTTGCAATATAGATATTAAGTCCCTGTGAAGAAGCATCAGCCTGCATCGTACGCCATGCACTCATAAGTGTTCTGTCAAGACTTGTTGTGCTTCGCTGGCTTGTTACAGGAACCTCAGGGTCCTGAGGAATAAAATCACTTGGAAGAGAGTAAGTTTTATTGGCGATAAGCACCCCATCAACATATGTTATTCCATTGATAGTCTGGATTGAAAATCCTTTGGATGAAACAGACTGCGAATCAGCATACTGGCTTCCTGAATAATCAGAGCTGTTATCTGATGATGTGGAAACATCCTGAAATTCCTCAGATTTTCTGTTTTCGCTGTTGTTTTCTGTTGTTGTTTTATTGTCATCAGTAGTAGTCTCAGTATTAGACGGGACTGTTTTGTCGTTATTCTTTTTTTTACTGTTACAGCCTTTAAATGCTAGTACGAATATAATTACTAAAATTAAAACCGCAATGCCTGCGGCAAGTGTGATTTTTTGTCGTCTGACTACAGCTGCACGCTGTTTTCTTGTTAATCGGTTGTTTGCCATAGTTAATCTCCATTCTGATTTTGCCGTTGTAGTGTGGCAGTTCATAAAACAAAACCATTATTGCATTTACAAAAGAAAATATCAAGTGTTGACGTTTCAATTAAAATAAATATATTGAAATGTTATGTTTTGAGTGGTATATTATTAATACATTTAAAAGAGCGAAAATTACAATTATTTTAAATATGAATGGAGAAATACAATGCATATATCGAAAAATGCTGCGATGCAGATAGTTGATGAAATATCGCAGCTTGTAAAACAAAATATTAATCTTATGGATGAGACGGGGCATATAATTGCAAGTTGTGATAAATCAAGAATAGGTGATTTTCACTATGGAGCATACAAAATCATTACGGAATGTCTAGATGAATATTATCTTAAGAAAGATGATAAGGAAAGAGGAATGAAACAGGGAATTAACCTTCCGCTTGAACTTGATGGTGAAATCGTTGGGGTTGTCGGAATTACCGGAAGTCACGATGAGGTAATAACAGCCGGACGTCTGATAAAAAAGATGACCGAAATTCTGCTTATGGAACGCCGTGTCAGTTATCATCAGCTCATGGATAAGCGTGTAAAAAATGCTTTTTTTGAAGAATGGCTTATAAATGACGGATATAAAAACTTTGATGATCTGAGAGAACGTGGAAAATCTCTTGGGATAGATATAGACAAGCCGGGAAGAATTATTATTGTAAGTATCGATGAACTTGATGAGTATAAAGATAATCAGGAGGGTCAGTCTGTAATTGCCAAATTTGAAAATAATGTTGCAGCATTTCTTAACAGAAATGGTTACAAGGCACATTTCAGAAATGCCTCAAGACAGATAATTCTTATAGATGATATGACAACAGAAAAGGTAATTGAATTTTCAAATGAACTTGCAGATTACATATATGAAAAGCAGAAACTGAATCTTAATATAGGGATTGCAGGGAAAAGTGATGATATGCATGAGGCATACATCCAGGCACATAGGGCGTGGAATGCAGCTGCAAATGAACATGAAAAGATTATCTGCTATGAGGATATGAGTCTGGAACTGCTTGTTAACTGTATTCCTGCCAAAATTAAGCTTGAATATATTACCAAGCTTTTCAAGAATTCATCTGTTGATGAAGTAAAAGAATATATGTCACTCCTGAAGGCTTATTATAAAGAGCAGGGCTCTATTCAGGCGGTGTCTGATAGTCTTTATATACATAAGAATACATTGCAGTACAGGATTGGCAAGTTGAAGGAACTGACCGGATATGATGTCAGAAAACCATCCGAAAATCCGGCATTATATATGGCATATCTTATTATGCAGGATATAGAAATGGAAAAAAGTGAAACATATGCTTTGTTACATGAAACAAAATAATTTGAATTATTATGTTACGTGTAACATGTGAAAAGATTTGCTTCCGTGATATGATTGCACCATAGACAGTACGAGCTATTGTACAAATCGTATAAAAAATAACGAAAAGGGGTGTTTATTATGTCAGGAATAGCATTAATTATTGTCTTTATTTTAGCTATCATAGTCATGATAGTAGCAATTTCAAAGTTTAAGGTTCATCCTTTCCTTGCTATCATGGCTGTATCACTTATTCTTGCTATAATTGCAGGAATTCCATTTGTTGATACAGTCACGGCAGACGGAAAGAAGATTTCCGGAATTCCAACAGTAATCGGAGCAGGATTTTCGGGAACATTCAGCAGCATCGGTATTGTAATTATTCTTGGTGCACTTATCGGTTCAGTCCTCGAAAAGACAGGTGCAGCATTAAAGCTTGCCGATATGGTAATTAAAGTTGTTGGTAAGAAGAGACCTGAACTTGCTATTGAACTTATGGGATGGGTTGTTTCAATCCCTGTTTTCTGTGATAGCGGTTTTGTTATTTTGAATCCAATCAGAAAGGCTCTTGTAAAGAGAACAGCAGTATCAAGTGTAGCTATGACAGTCGCTTTGTCAGCTGGTCTTTATATTTCACATGTATTTATTCCACCAACACCTGGTCCGATTGCAGCAGCAAGTACACTTGGTGTAGGTGATAATCTTTTACTGGTAATGGGTCTTGGTGTTGTATGTTCGATATTCCCTCTTATTGCAGGTCTTATCTATGCAAAGTTTATTGGCAAGAAAGTAAAGAGTGCAGACGAGATGGGCGATAATGCAGAAGTAGCAAAAACATATGAAGAACTTGTTGCAGAATATGGCAAACTTCCTAATGGATTTAATGCACTTGCTCCAATTCTTGTTCCAATTATACTTATGGCACTTGGCTCAATTTCATCTATGGCCGGCTGGACAGGAGCACTTGATATCGCCTGCCAGTTCTTAGGAAAGCCAATTATTGCCCTTGCAGTTGGTACAATATTTGCAGTAATCCAGCTTGCAACTGCTCATAAGATGAGTGATTTTTATAACATTACTAATGAGACATTAAAAACTGTTGGTCCTATTCTTTTTGTAACAGCAGCAGGTGGTGTTCTTGGTAAAGTTATTTCTTCAACATCAATGGTAAGCTACATAACACAGCATGCAGAAGTGCTTTCGGCAGTAGGTATATTCTTCCCGTTCATACTTGCAGCAATATTAAAGAGTGCACAGGGTTCATCAACAGTTGCTATTACAACAACAGCAGGTATACTTGCTCCGCTTCTTCCTGTACTCGGACTTGCAACACCTGTAAAGTCAGTACTTTGTGTAATGGCTATTGGTGCCGGTGCCATGACAGTATCACATGCTAACGATTCATATTTCTGGGTAGTTACTAACTTTGGTGACATGACTCCTGATCAGGGATATAAAACACAGACGGTATGTACATTGATAATGGGTATTGCTTCAATGGTTGAAATATTCATACTTTCATTAATATTATAATTCGATTCTAGTGACCTATGGCGGCTATGCTGATAAGTAAGTACATTCTTGACTTGTTAGTATAGCCGCCTTGTTATTAGATGTTGTTTAAGGAATGAGAGCATAGGCAAGTTTAAATATTTTGATTGAGTAAATAGTGCAAAGTTATAAAAATATACAAAAGAGGTTTTACAAAATATTACAATGAACATTTATCAGAAAGGAGATTAGCCATGAATAGTGAATTAAGAAATATAGCGGACAATATAATAGATGCAGCTATAAAGGCTGTACTACCAGATGCGGCAGTCAAAAGAGCACTGGAGGGAAAAGAATTCAAAGGAAAAGTCATTCTGGTGTCAGTTGGGAAAGCTGCATGGCAGATGGCAATGGCTGCAAGTGATTGTATGGGAGATAGAATAGATAAAGGTGTTGTTATAACAAAATATGGACATGTAAAAGGTCCTATTGACAGGGTTGAATGTTTTGAAGCAGGTCATCCAGTACCTGATGAGAATTCATTTAGGGCAACGCAGGCAGCTATAGATATGGTAACAGGACTTTCAAGTGAGGATACAGTATTGTTCCTTTTATCAGGTGGTGGAAGTGCTTTGTTTGAAAAACCAAAGATACCAGAAGAAGAACTGCAGAATATAACAAACCAGCTGCTTGCCTGTGGTGCAGATATAGTTGAGATTAATACGATAAGAAAACGTTTGTCAGAGGTAAAAGGTGGTCGTTTTGCAAAACTGTGTGAACCAGCGCATGTGTTCTCAATAGTGTTATCAGACATACTTGGTGACCCACTTGATATGATAGCATCAGGACCTGCATGCCCTGATTCCTCAACCTGTGAGAATGCAGGACACATAGTAGCAAAGTATAATCTTAAGCTGGGGGAGAATGCGAAAAAGCTTATAAATATAGAAACACCAAAAAAATTGGACAATGTTACTACACTTATCAATGGAAGCGTGCGTGAATTATGTCGTGCAGTTGAAAATGAATGTACAAAGTATGGTTATGAGCCGGTTATGCTTACAGACCAGTTGTGTTGTCAGGCAAAGGAGGCAGGAAGTTTTCTTGCATCAATAGCGAAAACACATTATGCTTCAGGAAAAAAGCTTGCTTATATAGCAGGTGGAGAAACAGTAGTAAATCTTACCGGTCATGGCAAGGGAGGAAGAAACCAGGAGATAGCTTTATCGGCAGCCACAGGAATAGAAGGCATGTCAAACGTAGCAGTGTTTAGTATAGGCAGTGACGGAACAGACGGACCAACAGATGCCGCAGGAGGCTATTGCGATGGCGATACAGCCAAAGTGCTGAAGGAAAAAGACATAGATATATTTGAGGTGCTGAAGGAAAATGATGCCTACAATGCATTGAAAGAAACTAACGGACTTATAATAACAGGACCTACAGGAACAAATGTTAATGATGTGGCAGTGCTGCTTATAGGGTGATATTGTTGTTTAATTGAATATTAGTTGGTGACGAACGGACGACAAATATAAGCTAC
>ONZW01001054.1_pt1 | contig 14711 bp, 27 predicted proteins | sample 1671071 | NCBI WGS metagenome assembly ONZW01 (sample SAMN06348119, study PRJEB24527) | human gut metagenome | biome: human gut; feature: ankylosing spondylitis patient; material: feces | host: Homo sapiens | place: China | collected 2015-10
TATAACCACGTTCGTAGCGGGGCATGGATTTGAACCATGGACCTCTGGGTTATGATGTCCGACTCCAGAGGGCCGGTCGCGTGACCTGGGCAACTGTCAGGCCGCGAGCATCCAACCCCGTCGTAATCGACCGTCGCTGATCGAGTCAGCGACAGGCAGACCTCCTTTATTGTTGGAGCCGAGCAGTTCGGCCTGCGATAGATCCGTGCGCATCAGTGTGTCAATGGAGACACCGAAGAATTGCGCAGCTTTCGCCATGTCGTTAAAGCTCCAGCTCATTCCGGTTTTAATCATTCTGTTCATATTCTGGCGGTTTTTACCCATGTAATTCGCTAGGTCCACTTGCTTAAGCCCACGGACGCTGAGCATCATCTGCATGTTTCTGACCGCTATCGACTGGTAGTCGACGTCCGGCGCGCTTGCCACCGGTAGCTGCATTGTTGTACTCATGCCTGTAATTGTAACCAGAATGTATAACAAAGTAAACACGGCGTGTACAAGTTGCGCGATGTCGCAATCTGATGTATAAAGTAACCACATCAGGTTACAAAGAACGTCAGGAGGCAACATGGATACGGCCGAGATCGTTTCCACACTCCTCGAGCAGCACGAGATGACACAATCCGCGCTCGCCGAAGAGATGGGCATCACGCGGCAGGCGCTTAGCAACAAGATGACGGGCATCCGCTCTTTCACTCTCAAAGACATGAAGGCGCTCGCCATCATCTTCGACGTCTCAATCGATTACGTTGCCGGTCGCATTGATACCCCGTGGCCGGATCCATGGGAAGAAAAGGAGCACAAATGAACGACATCCGCAAAGCCTGCGTCGAAGCGATATTCAAGGAATTCGAGAACGAGAGCGACGCCATCCGTCCGGCCTGCGGCGACGGATGGGGCGAAATCGAAGCAAGGCGTTCGCTCGGTCACATCGTCGGATACGTCGACCTCGACGTGGCCGACCTCGTGGACATCGTCATCGACACCATCAACAAGGAGCTGTGATGGAATCAATGCCTTTGGCCGTCGGTCAGGCGCTGCTCGATCTCAGTGTTGCGTCTGCTGCCCAGTTCGGTGGTGTATGTGACGTGTACAGTGACGCGGCATGTTCCGATGCCGGCAAAGAAGAAGCCGTTTCTGGAGTTGATGGCGTCGATCTCGGATTGGTCTTTGATTATCTGCTTGGAGAAGAACTCGCTTTCGAGCGCGATCTCGCAGAACGGCATTGTCTTGTCGACGCGCGCCTGCGCAATGGTCTGGTCTTCAAGGCGGACGAACACATGAACGTCTCGTGCGATGTTGCCGCAATCGTTGACAAGAAAGACGGTGGAAGTTTCTCCATCATACTCGACCCTCCACTTGTAAACCGTCTGGTCGGCGGTGACTGCCAACGCCCGTTGGCTGATCGAGTTCGCGTCTGCAGCTATCTCGTTCGCTTTGCCGGCAAGGTCGTTGGCGTGTTCGGCGATCCCCTTCGAGTCGGCGGCGATCCCGTTGGCTTCTTCCGCCGAGTCGTTGGCGTCCTTGGCGAGCTTGTTTCCAGCATGCGTTTGGAACAAGGCGACACATCCGGAGACACCGCCAACCAATCCCGTGACGGCGCCAACGACGCCGGTGACCACATTGATGTCCATTCCACCGATTCTAAAGCGGAGGCAAAACGATGAAGGTTCTCGCCCGTGTCATCCTGCGACAGTCGCTGTTCGCGCTCTGGCTTGCCGCCATGTGGGTGCTGTATTGCACGCCGGCCTGCACGCACCCGATCGAACATCTCATCGCCGTGCCGTTCGCGGTACTCATCCCGACGGCCGTCATCATGCGTCGCCTGTGCTCCGACCCCCGCTTCGCACGCTGGCTGGACGAGCAACGGCAGTGAAGGACTTGGACGGTTCCGCACACATTGCGGCATGGACGTGGTTCGTCATGCGCGGCCATGCCGGAACCGCCCGCGCGTCAAGGAAAAGACGTTAAAACCAGCCGGACGGGTCATCTTCTCTCTTCTCCTCCCGTCCGGCCTTCGCCGGGACCCGCGACAGGATGCGGGCGCCATGGATCGGCGTGTTGAGGTCACGTCGGCGGATGGATGCGCGGTTCGAATCCGCGTCCCGGCACGACATCAATCCAAAGGAGGCAAACGTTGCCAAGCAAAACACCAAGCAGGCCGGAAGGCGAGAAGTGGTTCGAATGGCCGCTCACACCCGCCAGCGTCGGCATGACGGCCGCCGAACTGATCGGCGAACTGTATGAAACCATATCCACGCTCAACCGCGACCGTGGCTGGGACCTCACCATGGTCGCGCCGGCGCGCTTCGGCGAGGTCGTCATCGACCGCGAGGCCGGATGCCTGCGCGCGAAATGCGCGTGGAAGGCCAAGGATCCCAGCCAGCTCGGCCCGGAACCGGCCGGATACGTGAGAGGGGAATGACATGGCCATCGGCGAGACCGTCATCACCATCGTCGGCAACCTCACCGCGGATCCGGAACTGAGAACCACCGGCCAGGGCGCGCAGGTCGCCAGCTTCACCATCGCAAACACCGCGCGCGTCTATAACAAGCAGACCGGCCAGTACGAGGATGGGCCGGCGCTGTTCATGCGCTGCTCCGCCTGGAACGACCTCGCCCAGCATTGCGCGCAGTCACTGGCCAAAGGCATGCGCGTCATCGCACAAGGCCGTCTGCAGCAGCGTTCCTATCAGGCGCAGGACGGATCCAACCGCACCGTCATAGAGATGCAGGTTGACGAGATCGGCCCGAGCCTGCGCTACGCCACCGCGCAGGTCAGCCGCATCAGCCGACGGCCGCAAGGTCCCGTCTACGGCAATCCCGCCGCGCAGACGCCGACCGTCAACACCGGAGCGGGCGGCTGGAGCCAACAGCCGGCCCAGTCCACGCAACCGGCCGCACCTGCCGATGATCCGTGGGGCGCTCCGGCGGACGACCGGTCATCATTCGGAGGTTTCGGCAAACCCGATCCGGAACCGGAATTCTAAGGAGCAGCAATGAAAGCCAGCGAACAACAGGCGCTCATCCCGCAGGAGGCCACGCCCGACACGCTCATCGACCTCATCGGCAAGACCCAGCAGGTCACCAAGGCGGCGGCCGTCGTGCTCAAGGCATGCCGCACCGTCATGGACACCCGCACCAAGAAGGAGCACATCGACAAGTGGGGAGGCATCCACGCCATCACCGAAGCCGTGTACGACTGCGCGGACCTCGCGCAGCGCATCCTCGACGCGGGACTGGCCATGGAGAACATGTGCGCGAAGCCCGCCACGTCACGGCAGATGATCCTCATCGACGACCTGCGCCGCAGCCTCGACATGGACGACGTCGACGTGGAGGCGACCGTCGATCCGGACACCGGCGAGATCGACTGAACCACGGAAGGAGCAAGAGAGACATGTGGTTCATCATCGACGACCAGATGGCCGACGACAGGCGCATCCGCCGCCTGCCGCTCGCCACCGTGGGACTGTGGGTCAAGCTGTGCGTCATCCACTCCAAAGGCGTCTCGATGCAGGCCAAGGACCCCACCGCGTACCCCGGCCACTTCGACAAGCTCGACCTCAAGGACGCAGGCGGCACCATGAAACAGCTCCAGCAGCTCATCGACATGGGGCTCATGGAGGAGCACGACGGCGGCTGGCGTCCGGTCTACGCCGAAGGCATCTGCAAGGAACCCAAGACGCTCACCGAGGAACAGCGCGAGGCCCGGCGCAAAGCCGGAAGCAAGGGCGGACGGCGTAAGGCCGCCAACCAAAAGGCCAAGCAACCGTCTAGCAACTTGCTAGCAAACAGCCAAGCGAACGGAGAGCAAAACAGTAGCGAGACAGGTAGCAAACCGTCTAGCAACTTGCTAGAGGACAGCCAAGCAAAAACATGGCATAAAACCGATACCGATACCGATATACCCTCTCCGACCCCTCCCGCCAGCACCTCGAAGCAAACCGATACGCCGGACGCCGGCTTCGACCGTTTCGCCGAAGCCTATCCCGGATCCGTCGGCGCGAAAGGCCGCAAGACCGAAGCCGAAGCCAGAGCCCTGTACGCGGCCATCGCCGGAAACCCCGTCGAACTCGGCCGACTCCAGACCGCGCTCCGCCGCTACAAGCGCGCCGTCAACGACGGTCAAATCCGCAGCGGCCACATCCCACGGCTCAACACATGGCTCCGCGACCAATGGGAAACCTGGGCACCCGAGCCAATCTCGCCGCCGCCAATCCACAAGCACACCTGGAACTGCGAACACGTCCACCGGCTCATGGATCCGCATGAGGACGAATACGACCACACCGGAAGCCTCCGCAACGGCAACCCAAGCGAATGGTGGAAGGCATGCCAGGCGTGCGCAGACGAACTCAACAACCAAGAAACCAGCAAGGAGAAGCAATGAGCAACTACCACCAAAGCAACGAAATCAAGCTCATCAACCCAAGCCTGATCGACCCACACCCCGACAATCCACGCAAAAACATCGGCGACGTGACCGACCTCGCCGCCAGCATCAAAACCAACGGCCTCCTCACACCCCTCAGCGTCGTACCCAACGGCAGCCGCTACCGCGTCATCGCCGGCCACCGTCGCCTTATGGCCTGCAAGCAGGCCGGAACCGGAGCCGTCCCATGCTTCGTGCTCCAACTCGACCCGTTGCAGCAGCTCGAGGCCATGATCACCGAGAACTGCCAGCGCGAACAGCTCACCGTCCTCGAGGAGGCCGACGCCATCCAGGGCATGCTCGACCTCGGAGCCACCACCGCCAACGTCGCCCACCGGCTCGGCCGAAGCGCCGACTACGTGCGTGACCGCGCCAAGGCCGCCAGCATCAAGACCGAGGTCAGAGCATCCCGCGACGATTTCAGCCAGCTCACCATCGGCCAGCTCGTGGCCATAGCGCGATACGACGGCCAGCCGGACAGGCAGAAGAAGCTCGCGCAGGCTGCCGGCACCTCGAACTTCGACTACATCCTCCACAACATCGAACGCGACGACCGCGACCGGCAATGGATCGAATCGGTCGCCGCGCTCCTCGTGGAGCCCGACAACGGCATCAACCTCATCCCCGACCCCGAAAAGCCCTACAGCGACCCGGAATGGCGCTACCTCGGCTGCATGTTCCCATCCACCGGCACCCCCGAAGAAGTCATCGATAAGATCCGCGAACAGAACCCCGCAGCCGTATCCATCCACACGGAGCAGGTCTACCTCTGGACCCGCCGTGACAAGACCGCCGACGCCGAAAAGGAAGCCCGACGAGCCGCCGAACAAGCCGAACGCGACGCCCGCCGGCACGCGCTCGAGGAATACGCCGCCGCATCCGCAGACAAGCGCATGGCATGGCTCCACGCCAACCTCCACGGCATCAAACGCGCCCAGCTCATCGAAACCACGGCCCGGCTCGGGCTCCTGCAGATCATCGACCCGGACCCGCAGGGCTACACGCTGGCGCTGAGCACATGGAACGACGCCGCATGCGGTGGCGAACAATTCACCACCATCAGCGGCATCGAACCGGAACGGGCACTCGCCGAACTCCGCTACCACCTCGACGAACCCGACTGGGCAGTCTGGGCGGTGCAAATCCTCGCCGCACGCATCGAATGGTTCATCGACCCGACCGACTGGACCACCGTCAACGACACCAGCAGACGCATCCCCGGCTACTACCAGATCCTCCAAGACCTCGGCTACACGCCCACCGACGACGAAACCAGCCACCTCAGCCAGCTCACCGCCGCCATCACCGAAGCCGACTCCGACGAAAACGAAGAAGACGAGGAGAACAACCAATGACCAGGAAACAACTCGAAAAACTCGCCCAACTCCTCACCGACACCGCCCAGACCGCCAGCACAATCGAACTGCGAGCGCTCGCCGGCGGCAGGGCGGATGACGGCATCGTGGCGATGGCGGCGGGGCTGAGAGCCGACTGCACTTCATGTTTGGTGCTGGTCGACGGTCTGATGCAGGAGGGGGTGCGTTGTGAGTGAGTTCGATGATTCCAAGCGTGCCGCCTTGGAGCGTCAGGGTTGGCATTGTCTGCGTTGCGGGACGAACATCCATGACCCGTCACGCTGGCCTGGACGCTCCGGCCATCACCGTCAACTGCGGCGGGCGGCGGATCCGGATGTGAGGCACAGTCCGGCCAACATCGTCGAGCTGTGCGGTTCGGGCACGACCGGCTGCCATGGCTGGGTCCACCAGCATGTGAAGGAGGCCGAACGCCTCGGGCTGATAGTCCCGCTCGGCGGGGATCCGCGCACCACCCCGGTGCGCGACTGGCAGGGGATATGGCTCCGCCTCAACCAGGACGGCACCGCGACCCGTCTGACAGCCATGGAGGTCGCCACACTCGACATCGACGGGAGAGAAACGGAATGACCATTGACAAGCCCGACATGCTGCTATGGATGGACGTGGAGACCACGGGTCTCGACCCGGACCGTGACAGGATCCTCGAGGTGGAAATGCGTTGCACCGACATGAGAGGCGTGCGGTGCGTCGGAGGTTTCCGCCGCATCATCGGGCTGGAAGGCCGCAAGGCATCCGTTACGGACGGGAACCTCAAGGCGTGGCGCATGCACTGCGCCAACGGACTGCTCGAAGACGCTCTCGACGGCGGATATACGGAGGAGGCGACGGCGAACGCGCTCGAGGAATACGTCGACAGCCTCGCGCAATCGTTCACCCTCCATCCGGCCGGCAGCAACCCGCAGTTCGACCTCGACTTCATCGGCCGACTCTGCCCGAACCTCCCGCTGCACTACCACCGCATCGACATGGCCACCCTCCGCGACAGTCTCGAAGCCGCCGGATGGGATGTGAAACCGGAAGAGGAGACGCCTGCAGCCAGCGCCCACCGCACCGGCACATGCCTCGACCGCGACATCCGCCAATACGCGCGCATCATCCGCCACCTCTCCGCACATCCGGTCCGATACGTCGCCACGGAAGCAGCAAGGTGATGAGCATCGCAGCAGTGATCCTCCTATGCGCCGCCATCCCGATCGGCTGGATGGCCAACAGGCCATGAACCGTATTAACAATGAAAGGAACCTCGGAATGAAACAGACCATCAACCGCATCTCCAACCGCGTCGGCGACTGGTTCGCCACGCTGTTCTCCCTCACCGCGCTGCTGCTCGTGCCGCACGCCATCATCCGGCCGATCATCGGCTACGGCCTCCACTACTGGATCCCCATCCAATGGCTCGCCCTGCATATCCTGCTCATCATCCTCACCCTATGCGTCGCGCTCGCCGCCTACATCATTGCGGACCGCACCGCCAAGGAACCGCCGGAAACATACTGAAAGGAGCCATCATGGCAGACCAGGAGACTATTCCGATCGGTCTGGAGACGCAGAACAAGGTGGCCGAGGCCATCTACCTGCGCTGGTATAGCAACGGGGCCCGCCATCCACGCCCGTGGAACGAGATGCCCATGGAGGGCAAGGAGCCATGGAGGCGCGTGGCCAAGGACGCCATCAGCGCGTTCTTCGCCTCTCCCGAGTTCCAGACGCTGCTCGACGACGTGTACGACGAAGGCTACGACGCGGCCGAAAAGGACGCCAGGGGCGAAAACGAAGGCGAGGCGCCGCGGTGAGCGTCAACGTCCCGCTGCATAAATGGCGGTCGGCCGACCCGGCCATCCTGATCGGCCGCCGCTGCATCGCCCAAACCGACCAGGACGTCATCATCGACGGCCGGCTCGAACTCATCCGACATCCGGACGGCACCGCCAGCCTCCGCTTCCAGGGCATCGGAAACGACATCATCGCCCACGATCCGAACACATGTTCCAACAGTATGAGCGCCGGCATCAGATGCCTCGCCATCTACGGAAAGGAATGAAATGCACCACACAGACACCGTCAGAATCGCCACCAACCCACGCAAATGGCGCAGACCTGCACCCTGCCCGGCATGCCGCAAGTCCCGGCCGCTCATCCTGACCCTCGGCACCATCTACAGCCTCCGAACCCGCAAACCGGTCAACACCATCTACGGCTGCATCTGCCCCAACTGCCGGCACAAATGCATTCTCCACGTCGACGGCAAAAACCTCAAAAAAGCCATCCGCCTCTGGAACCACCACGCCAGCCACCATCAAAGGAACGAACAATGAGAAACACCATCTGCGCCACACTTACCGCCATCACCCTCACCCTCTGCACCGCGCTCGCAGGATGCGGCAGCGCGTCGGGGCCTTCCACGCCAGCGCATGCGGTCCGGTCCGTCGAATCGCAGTGCTCCGCCGGGGCCGACGTATTCACGGAATGCGTCATCACCCTGACCGACACGAGGAAAGTTGACTGCGTCGTTTACTCGGGCTACAAGAAGGGCGGCCTGTCATGCGACTGGAGCCATGTGAGCGGCGCGGACAAGGAGCCACAGTGAAAATCTGGTCGCAATGCGACGCCGTATGTATCGCACCAGAGGACGACGAGGAACGGCAGGCGTGCGAAATCGCTGTCAACGCCCTGCTCAGATGGTCGGCGGAACACGACAAGGAAAAGGAACAACAATGAAAGACAGTGAAGCAGGCATCGCCATCGGCGTGCTCGGCAAGCTCATCGACCAGGAGCTCGAGGCCGTGCGCGCCGCATCCCGCGACGGCAACCGGCCGTTCTATGAGATATCGTCGACCCGGTATCATGCCTTCCTCTACGCCAGGGACGAGATCAGCAAGGCGCTCGCCGCAGCCGTGGATGAAAGGGATGCGGGGAATCCGTTCCTGCCGCAGCGTGACGAGCTGGTCACGCAGGATATGCACACCTGCGATTTGTGCGGCCGGTGGTGTTCAAGTCCCGTCCATTCCATAGGCCTCATCTACGGCGGCCAGGCGAAGACACTCACCGAGGTGTGCGCCGACTGCATGTGGCGTCTCAAATTCCAGCCGGTCAAAACCATCCCACTGGACAGCTACCGTCTTTTCGAGCAGTGGCTTCTATCTCGATCAGAAGCTGAAGAAGAAACAAGAGGACGTTATGATCGGTGAAAGCCAGCTTGACTTCGAAACCCAATACCTTCAAGGCGAATCCATCCAGGTCTCCACAGACAAGACCATCACGCAGATCGCCTCCGACGCCTACGTGCGGGGCTTCATCGCAGGACGACTTAAACCACCGACCGAAATCGAAATAGACGCCGCCCTACGCTACCTCAACAACAACGCGCTTATCAGACAGGGCATAACCCACATAACAGTCAAAAACGCGCTCGCCGACATGTGCCGGGAAATGAGATACGCCTTGACGAAAAGAACCACCAACTGAAAGGAAACACGACAAATGAGCGAGGAAACACTCGACCCGCCACTGCCGCCGACCGACGCGCGCGCCGAAGCCGTCGCCGAACGCCTGTTCGGACTCAAATTTGCACTCCGCAAGGACGATCCGAAACACATCCACGACGAATGGGAGCATGCGGCCGACTGGATCCACGACGGATACCTGCGCCAAGCCATCGAAGTGCTCGCCACCGCCGACCAAGCGCAACCCGCGAGCGCCGACGGATCCGATTACGGGGAGCGGATGCGCGTCGAATACCGTGAGTTGACCGCCCGCGCCGGCAGGCTCAGGGACATGCTGCAGCGGTATGCGGATGGCCTGCTCGACTTCGAGCCCGCCTGTCCGATCACTCTGTTGAGCAGGCAGCTCAAAGTCATGGACGAATACGCTCTCATCCTCCGCAGGCGCGCCAACATCGAGCACATCAGCCTCGGCAACCAGCGCATCGACACGACGGTCGCCAGGGACACCCGATGAGCGACACGTCCGACCGTATCCGCGCCGTCATCCAATGCGTCACAGGCCTGCCGGCCGACCCCACAAACGAACCAACAAAGGAGAACAAGCAATGAGCAACGACATCGACAAAAGCGTAAACCGTCTCAACGCAGCCGAAACCATCCGCCGCCAGGCCATCGCACTGCAGAACCACATCAGCGAAGCGCTCGCCGGCCTCCAAACCCTCAGCGGCAGCGAGGACATCCAGATCAGCCACGCGCACACCATGGCCACCATCCAAGCATCCAAGGCACTCAAACAGGCGCACCTGATGCAGGACTCGGCCGACATGCTCGATCAAGCCGACCAGCGAGACGAGGAGAACAACATCAGCCGCATGCTCATCAGCAAGATTGCCCAGCAAGGCGAATAAAAAGAGAGGCCCCGCCAATCCGGACGGAACCCCCAAGAAACCAACCACCATTCTAGCCGGAAAGCGGGAACCATGACCAGTCAATGCCAACAATGCGGCGAACCAGCACAAACCACCCTCTGCAAAACCTGCGCCAAACACATGAGACGACAGGCCAGCAGCCTCGCCAAAACCATCCCGGAACTCCGCGCGCTCGCCGAACGCAAGGCGCACATCGGCGAGCGCGGTGGTGGTGCGCGTGGAGGTTCGGTCGGTCTGCCGGTGAGCGTGCATTGGTTGGAGGTGTATGAGGAGGCGGCCCGGTTGATGCTTCGGTTGGCTGGTTGCGTGGATTTGAAGTGGATGCTGCTGCCGGTCGAGGGATGGCGGCCGGCGTATCGTGCGGTGTGCAGGTCGTGGTCGCGTGTGGTGTGTTCTCCGGCTGCCGGCGAGCTGGCCGATCGGCTGGACAGGATGCTCCGTCGTATCGACAGGTTGTGCACGCCGTCGGATGGGCGCGTGACCGTCGTGCAGTGTCCGGATTGTTCGGCGTCGTTGGCGGTGCCGCAGGGCATGCGGGATGGCTGGTGCCCCGAATGCGGCGAGCGCCTCGACCTGGACATGCTGGTGTCCGGCCGTGTGGATGCCGCGGGCCGGGCCGTCATGACGTGCTCGCCTGCGGAGGCGGCGGACTGGCTGACTGATCGCGCCGGGCTGCGCACCACGCGCAAGCAGGTGTCGAACTGGCTGGCGCGCGGCAGGCTTTCGAAGGCGCGTCGATTGGGGCATGGCGTGTGGGAGTTCAACCAGGCCGAGCTCATCGATGTGCGCGATCGCGCATAGTTGCGCATCTGGCTGAGTCCATGTATTCTGTAAAAGAACTTGCACCATGCCCGAAGGGGCTGGTGCTTTTCTTTTACCACCCAGCCCCTGTAGCTCAGCTGGTAGAGCAGCGGTCTTTTAAACCATGGGTCCTCGGTCCGAGTCCGAGTGGGGGCACCGCAAAAGGGAGGCGGCATGGACACGCCAATCGTCATCATCGGCTCATGCGTGGCGTTCGCCGCCTGTCTCATCACCCTGTGGCTGATGCCATGAGCAATCCACGCTACCATAACGGCCACCGCCGGCGGGAGGTGCAGGCATACTATCGCGCTCGCCGCGCCGACTGCTACATCTGCGGCAGACCAATCGACTACAGCCTGCGGCCTCCGGATCCATGGAGCTTCGTCGTGGATGAGACCGTGGCCATCGCCAACGGAGGCCGCGTCTGCCGCGCGAACAGCGGGCCGGCGCACCGCTGGTGCAACGCGGTCAAAGGCACGCACACGATCGAATGGGCGCGTGTCGAAGTGAAACGAAGACTCGCCGGCGGCAAACCCGCCGCGGCCTCAAAGCCGCGCGACTTCGAGGCCGCCGACTGGTGAAGCCCACGGGAGGATACCCCCGTCATCGTTTCGGAGGCGACCTCGTGTGCAGCGCCTATCTCTCTCCCCGCGAAAAATAATCGTCGCCGGCGACACCATCGACGGCAAAGGAGGCGCCATGCCGATCCGAACCTGCGCGCAATGCGGCCACGCCATGCCGAAAAACGCCAGCGCCAAACGAAAATACTGCTGCCCCAACTGCCGAAAACTCGCCAGCAAACACAGGCGCTCGCCACAGCGCCAGACGTCGCCCACGCCGCCGCCGGCCGACGAACCGTCGCCGCAACAGCCGACCGCGCCGGCCACATACCGCGACCTGCTCGAGGTCAGCCGAACCGCGCTCATGCGCAACCTCAAGGACTCGCACTGTCCGGCCACGGCCGTCGCCGGTCTGAGCAAGCAGCTCCTCGCCGTCGGCAAGGAACTGCTCGAGATGGACCGGGATAAGGAACCAGACCCGATACTCGACGACCCGGAGGAGATGGCAGATGGCATCGAAGACGAACCCTTCGACGCCGAAACTATCTGACGCCGCCCGAATCCTGAACATCCCCGACGGCATCGCCACCACCGGCTTCGGCCGCGTCCGACGTGTCGCCGACCGGCTCGGCATCCGGTTCGACCGATGGCAGGAGGGCATCGGCACGCTCATGCTCGCCAAACGCTCCGACGGCACCTACGCCAGCTCGGTCGGCGGCATCGGCATGAGCATCTGCCGACAGACGGGCAAGACCTTCACCGTCGGCACCATCATCGTCATCCTGTGCCTGACCACACCAAACCTCAAGGTCATCTGGACCGCGCACCGCACGCGAACCTCGGCCGAAACCTTCAAATCGATGCAGGCGCTCGTCAAACGCCCCGGCCTATCACGACACTGCAAAGCCATCCGCCAGACCAACGGCCAGGAGGAGATCGCCTTCGCCAACGGCAGTCGCATCCTCTTCGGCGCCCGCGAACAAGGCTTCGGCCGAGGCTTCGCCGCAGTCGACGTCATCATCTTCGACGAGGCGCAGATCCTCACCGAAAAAGCCCTCGAGGACATGATCCCGACCGCCAACGCCGCGAAAAACCCGCTCATCATCCACATGGGCACGCCACCCAGACCGGTCGACCCCGGCGAAGTGTTCACCAACCGCCGCACCGCCGGCCTCGCGCACGACCCGGACAGCACATGGATCGAGTTCGGCGCCGACCGCGACTGCGACACCGCCGACCCCGACGCATGGGCCCAGGCCAACCCGAGCTACCCGCACCGCACGCCGGCCAGCGCCATGCTCCGCATGCTCAAGAACCTCGGAGAGGACAGCTTCCGCCGCGAGGCCCTCGGCATCTGGGATCAGGACACCGAACACGCGGCCATCGACCCGGAACTCTGGGCACAGGCCGCCACACCGGAACGAGCATCCGGCGGATGGACAGCCATGGCCATCGACATGCCTCCGCACCGCGGATGGATCACCATCGGCGCATGCCAGGCCTACGAGGACGGCACCGCGTACATCGACATCGCGGCACTTAAAGGCGTCAGGAAACATGGCACCAAATGGCCCGTCGATTTCCTCGCCCGCCGCTGGCCGCACCTCGCTGCCGTCGTCATCGACGCCCAGTCACCGGCCACGGTGCTCATCCCCCCACTCAAGGCCGCCGGCATCGACGTGACCGTCACCAGCGCGAGCGACATGGGCAAGGCATGCGGGCGTCTCCTCGACATGCTCCAATACCACGAACTGCGCCACAAGCCGGACGTGCGCCCGCTCGACCAGGCCGTGGCCGGCGCGACCGTCCGCAAGATCGGCGTCGAAGGCGCGTTCGGATGGAACAAACTCGGATCCGACGTCGACATCAGCCCGCTCGTCGCCGCCACCCTCGCCCTGCACGGCGCCGTCACCAGCACCCGACGGCCGGGCGACGAACCAGAACAAAGGATGATCGAACTGCCATGACACTCCTCGAACCACTGCCGGCCACCGTCGCCGGCCTGACGCCCGACGAAGACGACGCCTTCCGCCGCCTCACCGCGAAAATCATCCGCCACCGCACCCGCAACCGCATCCGCACCGTCTACTACAACGGCCGCAACGAACTCCACGACCTCGGCTACAGCCTCCCACCGATCGCCAAAGACGTGGAAATCGTCGTCGGATGGCCGGAAAAGGCAATCGAGGGACTCGCCAACCGCGTCGTGCTTGACGGCATCACCACCCAGGACGGCAGCGACCTGAGCAAACAGGTCAGCGACCTGCTCGACGCCAACGACCTCGCGCAGACCGCCGAAAACGCGCACACCGACGCCCTAGTCCACTCCTGCAGCTTCGTCGCAGCGCTCCAAGGCACGCCGGACAGGGGAGAGCCCGCCGCGATCATCCAGGAGTTCCCGGCCGACGTCGCCACGGGCACATGGGACAGCCGCATCCACGGCCTCACCGAAGCCCTGCTCTACGACGTCGACGAGGACGAGACCTACGGCCGGCAGATCCGCGCATGCTACCTCATGCTGCCCGGCAAACTCATCGGATGCGCGATGCGGGACTGGCAGTGGAGCGTGTACGCGCGCACCGCATGGCAGGGCCGACTGCCCGTCGAACTGCTCGCATACCGGCCGGACAGCAAAAGGCCGTTCGGCCGATCGCGCATCAGCCGGACCGTCATGAGCCTGACCGACAGCGCCGTGCGCACCTTCCTGCGCAGCGAAGTGCAGGCCGAACTCTACTCGGTCCCGCCACGATACTTCTTGGGCGTCACCGAGGACATGTTCCGCGGCAAGGACGGCAACCTCAAGCCACGATGGCAGATCATGCTCGACCAGGTACTCGCGCTGCCGCGCGACAAGCAGGGCAACCTGCCGCAGGTCGGCACGTTCACGCAGGCGAGCTTCGAGCCGCACGCCGCGCAACTGCGGCAGACCGCCTCGATGTTCGCCGCAGCCACCAGCCTGCCGCCCGACTCGATGGGCGTGCTCACCGACAATCCAAGCTCGGCCGAAGCGATCGACAAGGCCGTCAAGGAACTCTGCCTCAACGCCGAAAGCTGCCAACGCCGCTTCGGCCCAGCATGGGAGCGCATCATCGCCACCGCCGCCCGCATCGCCGGCGACGGCCAGGCCGTCGCGGTGTCCAGCCAATGGCGCAACCCGGCAACGCCAAGCC
>ONZW01001056.1_pt1 | contig 14700 bp, 8 predicted proteins | sample 1671071 | NCBI WGS metagenome assembly ONZW01 (sample SAMN06348119, study PRJEB24527) | human gut metagenome | biome: human gut; feature: ankylosing spondylitis patient; material: feces | host: Homo sapiens | place: China | collected 2015-10
CGGGGAAGCCGTGAAAGCAGAGAAAAGTTCGGATATGAGTGCGCGAGGTGCACCACAAAGAGCACCAGGCAGAAATGCTTGGTGCTTTTTTTTGTTTTTTCAGAAAGTAAAAAGACTTCCGCCTGAGGGTCATTCTCAAAGCGGAAGTCTTTTTCTGTTTGTTACTCCATCGTGCCGTCACCGCCCATCAGAGCCGTCATCTCACGGATCGCCAACTTATTTCTGACTGTATCCCAAAAGCCGCTGCACGAAGGGCCGGAGCGAGTGGATGAACGCTTCATCCGAAAGCTCTGTCTGATGTTCCGGTTTTCAGACACAGAGATGATGGAAAAATTTTCAAAAAAGTTGCAGATTGTGCAGGAAAAATTTCTTGTAGTCCGTTTTGTTAGGTGGTATCATTATAACGGTTTGCGCCGCTAACCCGGGGCAGTATCTCGCAGACAGGTCGTTTTGGCGGACACTGTGGGGGAAAGCGCAGAACAGATGAAAACAGGCAGAAAGAACTTTTCTTTTTCATGAAACACAGGAGGTCAGGCTTTTCATGCTAGGTTTCAACAAAAAGACACAGGACGCCTCTCCGCAGGAGAACACCGGCGGAGAAAATAAGGTGCTCCACTTTATCAGGACCCACAAAAAGCGCTGCATTGCGGCGGTCGTGGCCGTGGCAGTGCTGGCGGTGGTAGTCATCCCCCGCAAGAGCCGCAGTGCGTCGGCAGACCTTGCCTACACGCAGGAGAAGCTGGGACGCCGCGACATCGTGAACGTCTACGACGGCAGCGGCACCATCAACGCCGCCGATTCCTACACCGTCAAGTCCCTCGTCACCGGCACGGTGCTCACCGCCGACTTTGAGCTGGGCGACAGCATCGAGAAGGGCGATATTCTTTACACCATCGACATTTCGGATGTGGAAAACAACCTCGCGAGCGCACAGCTCTCGGTGGAGCAGGCACAGCGCAATTACGATGACATTGCGGATATGCAGAACGTCCGCACCAGGATCAGCGGCGAGGTCAGCTCCTTCGCAGTCGCCGCAGGCGACGCCGTGCAGGCTGGTCAGACTGTGGCCACCATCCGCGACACCTCCGTGATGCTGCTGGCCGTGGATTTCCCTGCCGCAGAGGCCCAGAGCTTTGTCGCCGGTCAGGCCGCACAGGTCATGCCGGACACCACTTTTGAAACGCTGAACGGCACCATTCGCTCCGTTTCCGGTGCAGACCCTGCCGGCGACGCCAGCCTGATGACCTGCACCGTCACCATCGCTGTTCCCAACGCAGGCAGCCTGACCACCGCACAGGCCGCTGTGGCACAGGTGAACGGCGTCAGCTCCCTCAACTCTGCACACTTTACTTACCAGCGCGAGGAGACTGTCGTGGCAGCTGCCTCCGGCACTGTGTCCGAACTCTGCGTCAAGGAGGGCAGCACCGTCCGTCAGGATGACGTCATCCTCCGCATTACCGGTAAAGATCTGGACAAGCAGACCAAAAACGCCGCTGACAGCCTGCGCGCTGCCGAGCTGCAGATGTCTTCTGCCGAGAAGACCATCAGCCACTATACCATCGACGCCCCGATCAGCGGCACCATCGTGGATAAGAAGGTCAAGGCCGGCGACAAGCTCAGCGCCAACGACACCGCCATGCAGAACCTCTGCACCATCTACGATATGAGCTATCTGGAAATGAAGCTCAACGTGGACGAGCTGAAGATCCGCTCCCTCGAGGTCGGCCAGGAGGTGGACATCACCGCCGACGCCGTCCCGGGTGAGACTTACAAGGGCGTCATCAGCAGCATCCTCGTGGCAGGCACTACTGCCAACGGCTCCACCAGCTACCCCGTCACCGTCCGAATCGACGATATGGGCGAGCTGCTGCCCGGAATGAACGCCACTGCGAAGATCACCACCGCCAGCGTCAAGAATGTTCTGGCCCTGCCCAACGCCGCCCTCGTCCGGGGCAGCTATGTGCTGGTGACCAAGGATTCACCCAGCGCTGCCAATGCTGAGACTTCCATGACCGCTCCCGACGGCTACGTCTACGTCAAGGTGACCACCGGCATCAGCGATGACGATTATATCGAAGTGAAGAGCGGCCTGCAGGAGGGCGATACCATCGCTTACGACAACTCCAGCGTCAGTGCGACCGACTTCTACAGCAACATGATGGCCTCCGCCGAAGGAGATGACGAATGAGCACGCTGATAGAATTTGATGAGGTCTGCAAGTATTACCAGATGGGTGATACCCTCGTAAAGGCCGCCGACCACGTCTCTTTCAAGGCGAGTTCGTGGCCATCGTCGGCCAGTCCGGTTCTGGTAAATCCACTTGTATGAACATCATCGGCTGTCTGGACGTGCCTACCGAAGGCACTTATCTGCTGGACGGCAAGGATGTCGGCAAGATGAGCCGCCGTGAGCTGGCACACATCCGGAACGAGAAGCTGGGCTTCATCTTCCAGCAGTACAACCTGCTGCCGAAGCTGACGCTTCTGGAGAACGTGGAAGTTCCCCTTGTGTATGCGGGCATCCCCGCCGCACAGCGCCACGCGACGGCAAAGGCTGCCCTTGAGCGGGTGGGTCTGGGCAATAAGCTCAAAAACCTGCCCAACCAGCTTTCCGGCGGTCAGCAGCAGCGTGTGTCCATTGCCCGTGCGCTGGCCCGCGGCCCGGCGGTCATCCTGGCCGATGAGCCGACCGGTGCATTGGACTCCCACACCAGCCGCGAAGTTCTGGGAATGCTGCAGGATCTGCACAAGCAGGGCAATACCGTCGTCCTCATCACCCACGACAACTCCATCGCTGTGCAGGCCGAGCGCATCATCCGCCTCGAAGATGGCCGCGTCGTCTACGACGGCGACGCCCACGCACCCGAGGCAGTCGTTCAGCCGAACTTTATGATGGAAGAGCCGAAAGCCGGAGAGGGGGGGACGCAGGCATGATAAAGGAGACCTTCAAACAGGCCGTCCAGAACGTCTTGAGCAACAAAGTCCGCACCTTCCTCACCATGCTGGGCATCATCATCGGCGTCATGGCGGTCATCGTCATCGTCGGCCTCGGCAACGGCATGACCCACATGATGCAGGACTTCTACTCCGACATGGGCAGCGATATTCTGGCCGTCAACGTCATGACCGCCAGCACCCGCACGGTGGAGGTCAGCGATGTGTATAACATCATCAACCAGAAGCCCGAGTATTATAAGGGTCTTTCGCCGATTGCCAGCGCCGGCGGCGACACGCTGCGGGTGGCGGGCGAGAAGTACCGCCGCACCGGCATCAGCGGCGTCAACGAAGATTACATGACCATCAACAACTACAAGGTGGCCAAGGGCCGCGGCATCCAGTACACCGATTTGATAGACAACAAGAATATCTGTGTCATCGGCGACTATGTGGACCGCAGGATCTTCGGCGGCAACGGTCTCGGCAGCACCCTCAAGGTAGGCGCCAGCGAGTACCGCATCGTGGGCGTGCTGGAAGGCCGCTCCAAACCCGCCTCTCAGTACGAGGGCGGCAACGACGACATTGTTCTCGTTCCCTATACCACCCTGATGAGCGTCAACAACACCAGCAGTGTCAGCGAGTATTATGTGGTCCTGCAGGATGCAGACCACTCGGATGAGGCACAGGAGTTTTTGCAGTCGCGGCTCAAGAAGCTGGTCAGCAAGGACGACTATGTCTACGTCATGAGCCTGAGCGCAGCCATGAAGCAGATGTCCTCCATGATCAACGTCATGGTGGGCGTCCTGACGGCCATTGCAGGCATCTCGCTGCTGGTCGGCGGCATCGGCATCATGAACATCATGCTGGTGTCCGTCACCGAGCGCACCCGTGAGATCGGTATCCGCAAGGCACTGGGCGCACAGGAGAGCACCATCCTGACCCAGTTCGTCGTGGAGGCCGGCGTCACGTCGGCGCTGGGCGGCTGCCTCGGCATCGTGCTGGGCTATGTCGTGTCGGCCATTATCAACCAGATCCTTCCGTATATCCTGACAGATATTACCCTGAATGTCACCCCCTCGGCGGACGCAGCAGCCATCGCCGTGGGCATCTCCTGCGGCATCGGTGTCCTGTTCGGCTTCCTGCCGGCCCGCCGTGCCGCCAGCCTGAACCCCATCGAAGCGCTCAGATATGATTAAGGAGTTTACCATGAAAAAACGATTCCTCGCATTCCTGCTGGCTGTCTGCGTGGCTGTTTCCATGCTGGTGTTGCCCGCCTCTGCGGTCGGCTCCAACGCGGCAGTCCAGACGGCGACGGCACTGGGCGGTCTGACCGCCGAGCAGGCCGGTTCTCTGGGTGCGCCCCTCACTCGTGGGCAGGCGGCCCGCCTCCTCACCGCATTCTCTGCTTACCGCGATACCACCACGGCACAGGGCCGCACCGGCCGCCTCTACAGCGACGTGGACAGCGACTCTCCCTATGCGGTCTACATCCGCACTGCCGTCCAGAACGGCTGGATGACCGGCTACTCCGACGGCAGCTTCCGCCCGGACAACACCGTCACGCTGGAAGAAGCCTGCACCATGGCGCTGCGCCTGCTGGGCTATGATGTGGCAAAGCTGGGCGGTACCTTCCCCACAGCTCAGCTCAGCAAGGCCAGCGCACTGGGCCTGCGCAATGAGATCAATGCCCGTCAGGGTGAGGCTCTGACCCTCGAGCAGGGTACCATGCTCTTCTACAACGCCCTCACCGCTATGAACGGCAGCGGTCAGGTCTACGCCTCCACCCTGGGCTTTGCCGTGAGCAACGGCCAGGTGGACATCTCTTCTGTCCTGCTGGACAACGTCAAGGGTCCCTTCGTGGCAGATGCTTCCACCGTCCTGCCTTTCGCCCCGGCGGCCATCTACCGCAACGACGAAGTCACCACCTCTGCGGCCCTCTCTCCCTATGATGTCTACTATTATAACGAGAGCGCCCGCACCGTCTGGCTCTACAACAAGCGCGCCGCGGGCCGCGTGACGGCGGTCTCGCCCTCGGCCAGCGCTCCGACCTCTGTGACCGTGGCCGGCGTCACCTACACCATCGCTTCGCCCTCTGTGGCCTACCAGCTGTCTTCTCTGTCCGGCGGCGGCGTGGGTCAGGTGGTCACTCTGCTGCTGGGCATGAACGATGCAGCTGTCTCCGTCCTCACCGGCGACGCGGCAGACGCTGTGTTCTACGGCGTGGTCCAGTCCTCATCCCGCACCCTTGTGGAGACCAACAGCGCTGAGGTGCAGCAGGCTGTCTCGGTCATGTGTACCGACGGCACCGCCCGCACCGTCAATGTGAACAATAAGCTCAATTTCCCGGCGGGCAAGCTGGTGGAGATCAGCGTGGACGGTGACGGCGAACGCGTCCGGTCCATCTCGCCCCGCTCGACCAGCGGCACCGTCAGCGCCGACGGCACCGCGCTGGGCGACACCCCGTTTGCAGACAACGTGCAGATCATTGATACGACGTCGGAGGGTGTGGCTGGGGCAGTTCGCCCCAGCCGCCTATCGGGGGTAACGCTGAGCGAAAGCGACATCCGCTACTACACCACCAATTCCGCAGGCCAGATCGACCGGGTCATCCTCGACGATGTGACCGGTGACCTGTGGGAGTACGCTGCGCTGGATTCTGTCCGCCGCCTGACGGACGAAGCCGCCAAGAAGATCGACAAAAAGATCAGCGACAAGGCACAGGACGCCGCAAGAGAGGCCGCAGGTCTCCCCGCTGCGACCACCACGACCACCACCAAGGTGGACAAGACCGATGAGGAGACCTTCCAGGATGTGAAGAACATCCTTGTTCCCAGCACCAGCGATGTGCTCTACGGCCTCATCGACGGCAGTGTCGTCAGCTCTACCTGGAACACCCTTACCGGCAAGACGGACCAGCTGTTCAGCTATGTGCTCCGCCGCACCGGCGACAGCGTGGGCGGTACGCTGGGCGACTTCCTCAACTATCTGGGCGAGGGCGCGACCTATGTCTGCTACTCCGGCGGCAAGCAGGTGGCCTACAGCACCGCAACCAAGTACCCCGTTATCGCAGGCGGCATCGCCATCGGCCGCTCTGCCGACGGCAAGGCCATCAACCGGATGCTCCAGCTCTCGCCGGTGGTCGTCGATAAGCTGGGCGCAGCTTCGGTCATGAGCGGCGACAAGCGCTATGAGACCGCCGACGATATGCAGGTGTATCTGTGGTCGAACGGCCAGTATTTCGCCACCTCGCTGCCCAAGATCAACACCGAGGATTATAAGCTCATCGGCTGGTACGACAACTTCGGCTGCGCAGGCGGAAAGAAGATCCGTATCCTCGTGGCCGTCAAGACGAACTGAGCCTGAAATTTTCCAATCACAGAACAGCAGCCTCGCGGCAGATGAAGCGGGGCTGCTGTTTTATTCTCCTATTTGCCACACGCCCTATTTCGTGTTACAATAAAAACCAGAGAAATTGCGGAAAAAGGAGGTGCGGCAATGATACGCATTGCTCTGGTCGAGGACGAGGCAGAGGTGCGGGCGCAGCTTCAGGGCTATGTGCAGCGGCACACCCGGCAGTACGGCACCGAGTTTGCGGTGACGGAATTCGCCGACGGCATGGAGCTGCTGGATGATTACCGCCCGGTGTACGACATCCTGTTTCTGGACGTGGAGATGAAGCATCTGGACGGTATGGAGACGGCCCGGCGGGTGCGGGAGCTGGACAAGGACGTCATCATCGTTTTTATCACGAATATGGCGCAGTACGCCATCGGCGGGTACGCGGTGGGCGCGCTGGACTATGTGCTCAAGCCGGTGCCTTATTTTGCGTTTTCGCAGCAGCTGCGCAAGGCCGAAGAACAGCTGCGCCGCCGCGCACGGCATTATCTGGCCCTGCCGGTGGAGGGCGGGATGCGGCGGCTGGATTCGTCCCTCATCTATTATCTGGAAAGCGAGGGACACCGCGTCCATTTTTATACCGAAGAGGGCGATTTCGTGGCGGCAGGCACCCTGAAAGCCTTTGAGGAAAAGCTGGCCGAGCGGCCCTTTGCCCGCTGCAACAGCGGCTACCTTGTCAATCTGGCACAGGTGAAGAGCGTGCAGCAGGGGATGGTGCAGGTGGGACCCTACGAATTGCAGGTCAGCCGCCCCCGGCGGAAAGCCTTCCTCGCGGCGCTGGCCGACCACATCGGGGGTGAGGGCGCATGACGGCACTGCCCAGCATCCCGCGCCTGTATACGGCGCTGGCCGAATGTCTGGCCGTGGGCATCTACGCCCTGCCGCTGGGCCTCCGCTTCGGCAAAACGGCCACCATCGCTGCCAGTGCGGCATGGGCGCTGGCCCTGAGTGCTTTTTTGCAGGCCACGGGCAGCGTTCCGCTGGCGTGGTGGATCCCCTGCATGGCGGCAGCTGTGGGGATACAGTATTTATACCTCTGGGTCACCCGCACCATCTCCCTGCTGGAAGCGGGCTATGTCTGCGCCCGGGCCTTCGTTCTGGCAGAGCTGGCCGCCAGCGCCGAGTGGCAGCTGCACTGCTTCCTCTGGCCTCAGCGCAGCGGGGCCGACGGCCTGTCACTGCTGCTTCTGGTGGTGGTCTACGGCGGCGTTTTCGGCTGCATCTGGGTGCTGGAGCATAAGCACAAAAGTCCCAAGGGCCATATCGTCATCAGCGGAAAAGCGGGCCTCGTGGCCGTCGTCATGGCGGCGATGGTCTTCGCGGTGAGCAACCTGTTGTTCTTGGGCGACCGCGAGGTGGACATGAGCGTCTACTACATCCGCACGCTGGTGGACATCTGCGGCGTGCTCATCCTGACGGTCCAGCACGAGCAGCTGCGGGAGGCGGCGCTCCACAGTGAGCTTGCCGCCATGGACGAGGTGCTCCACCGCCAGTACGAGCAGTACAAGCGGAGCAAAGAGGGCATCCGGCTCATCAACAGCCGCTATCATGAGCTGAAGATCCAGATCGCGGATATCCGCGCCGAGCGCGACCGGGCCAAGCAGGACGCGGCTCTGGCCCGGATGGAGAGCGGCATCCGGCAGTATGAGGCCGAGAACAAGACTGGCAACCCGGTATTGGATACCCTATTGACCGCCAAAAGCATGGACTGCCAGCAGCGCGGCATCAACATGACCAGTGTGGCCGACGGCAGCCAGCTGAGTTTTCTGAGCACGCGGGAGCTGTGTACCCTCGTGGGCGCGTCGCTGGACAACGCCATCGAGAGCGTGCTGGCCGAGCCCGACCCCGAAAAGCGTCTGCTGCGGGTGGCCATCTATAACCAGAGCGGCTGCGTGATGCTCCGCTTCGAGAACTACTGCGCCCAGCCCGTGGAGATGGGCGCGGACGGTCTGCCCGTCCACAACGCCCACGGCGGCTACGACCTGCAGGGCGTGCAGGCGGCCGCCCAGCGCCACGACGGCACCATGACCCTTCATTGGGCCGACGGCTGGTTCACCCTGCGGATCTTGCTGCCGGTCCCATCGTGAGAAACGTCTCTGTCATCGCACAGCGATGACAGAGACGTTTTGCTATTCTGCACAATGAAACCGTTCTCGAAATTGTGGATCAGCACAATAAAATTTGAAACCGAATTGAAACTTCTGCAAAATATGCCTCCAAAATGACAGATTGCGCGGAGAACGGTTCGTTTTGCGGTTTATATGATAAAATGACATCAAGCAAAGGAGTGGACGCACTCCGGAGAACAGCTATGAACCGGGTCGTGTACCCAAAAGAGAAGGAGCTAACAGTTATGGCACAGAAAAAGAAGGACAGTAAGATGATGGTCAAGATCATCAAAACTGCCGTTTCGGGTGTGTTGTGTGTCGCATTGGCGGGCGGTATGGTTGCGGCCAATGTGCTGATCCCGCCTAATGCCAGCAGCGTGCAGAGCATTTTGGGTCTGAAGAGCGGCGGCATCGACAACAGCAAGGCAAAGACCGAAGGCATCAATATGGAATACAGCAAGCCCGGCTTTGACACAGAGGAGGCGCTGGTTGAGGATGAGATCGCTCTGAATAAGAAGATCGCCGCCGAAGGCATTGTATTGCTGAAAAACGATGCCGGAAAGATGCCGTACAGCACAGATACGACCTTTAGCTTTGTCAGCCATTCTGCTGTCAGCTACATCGGCGGCAACAAAGTCGATATGAAAACGGCCTTTGAAGATGCCGGGTTCGGTGTCAACGAGGACCTCTGGAAATTCTATTCCGAAGGCAACGGCAAGGATTACGGTCTGGGTGTCGGCTCGGTCTCTTACGGTGATGACGAGGACTTCTCCATCAACGAGTGCCCGCTGTCCGTCATGCAGGCGGAGCCGGGCCTGACCGATTCCATGCAGGGCACGGTGCCGGTCTTTGTGTTCAGCCGTGTGGCGGGCGAAGGCCGCGATATGCCGCGCTCCATGTACAACCACACCGATGTGGAAGAGGACAAGACCAAGACCTACCTCGAGCCGGATTCTACCGAGCTGGAGATCCTGCAGTATCTGAACGATAACTTTGACGATGTGGTGCTGCTGCTCAACTCCAGCGCAGCGGTAGATCTGAGCTGGGTCGAAAACTATCCTAATATCCACACCGTCATTTCGGCTCCCGCTATGGGTGATTACGGTCTGTGCTCTCTGGCAGAGATCTTCTCCGGCAAGGTGAATCCCTCCGGCCGCACCGTGGATACCTATGAAGTGGATGCCATGAACAGCCCGGCGGCGCAGAACTTCGGCGACTTTGCCTACTATGACGAGAATGGCAACCTGACCAAGTACAACTACGTCAGCTACAAAGAGGGCATCTATGTTGGCTACCGCTATTACGAGACCCGTTACGAGGACAAGGTCCTCGGTCAGGGCAACGCAGGCGATTACAACTACGATGACGCTGTGATGTATCCCTTCGGCTACGGCCTGTCCTACACCACCTTTGATTGGTCCGACTACAACACCAGCTGGGATGGCGACACCTGCACCGTCACGGTCAAGGTGACCAACACCGGTTCTGTTGCCGGCAAGGACGTTGTGGAAGTGTATGCACAGAGCCCCTACACCGATTATGACAAGACCAACAAGGTGGAAAAGGCTACGGTTGAACTGGTCGGTTACGCCAAGACCTCGGAGCTGGCTCCCGGTGCAAGCGAGACCGTTACGGTCACCTTCGATCAGGAACAGCTGAAGTCCTACGACTACACCAACGCCAAGACCTACATTCTGGATGCCGGTGACTACTACATCACCGCCGCCAAGAACGCACACGATGCCGTCAACAACATCCTTGCTGTCAAGGGCAAGACCGTGGAAGACGGCATGACCGCCGATGGCGACACTGCTTTTGTTGAAATCTACACCCCGGCAAACGGCACCGTGGATACCACGACCTACAAGCTCGACACCACGACCGGTGTGGAGATCACCAATCAGCTCGACCATGCAAACGGCGGGCTGCAGTATCTCTCCCGCAGTGACTGGACTGGCACCTGGCCGACCGTTGACGGCGAGGTCAGCGACCAGATCAGCACCTGGGGCAACCCCATCAATGGTACCGATGTCGGCGGCAAGGCTGCATCCTATACCTACCGCAAGACGATCAGCAAGGAGGATCTTGCAAAGCTGGATTCTTTTGATTCCCTGAACCCCACCGACTTCTCCGCCCTGACCGATGAGATCGTTTACGGTAAGGACAACGGTCTGGGTCTGATCAATATGCGCGGTCTGGATTACGATGATGAAAAGTGGGATGAACTGCTCGACCAGCTGACCCCCAGCGATTATCAGACCCTGATCACCCAGTCCGGCTATGGCACGGCTGCCATCAAGTCGGTGGATAAGCCCTCCACGACCGATCGCGACGCTGCCACCGGCCTGGTCAACTATGGCGTTGATGCAAGCGGCAACTTCTACTTCAAGGGCAACATCACGCACTGCGGCGTGATCGTTCTGGCACAGACCTACAACGATGATCTGGCCTACCACTATGGCGAAAACAACGGCGACGAATCCTACTATCTGAATGTTGACGGCTGGTATGCACCTGCTGTCAATATGCACCGCACTGCATTCTCCGGCCGTAACAGCGAGTATTATTCTGAGGATCCCTTTGTTAGCGGTCACATCGCTTCTCTTGAGTGCAAGGGCGTAGCTTCCCGTGGTATGTACGTCTTTGTCAAGCACTTTGCTGTCAACGATCAGGAAAACCACCGCGGCGACCGCGAGGGACAGTTCAGTATTGCAACCTTCCTGAATGAGCAGGCTGCACGCGAGATCTATCTGAAGCCCTTTGAAATGTGCATCAAGACCGATGACGTCCAGATGAATTACGCAAAGGACAACGGCGATGGCACTTACAGCAATGCCACCAGAGAGATCCCGTCCGTGACCGGCGTTATGACTTCCTTCAACCGCATTGGCTATACATGGGCCGGCGGCGACTACAACCTTGTTACCGGTGTCCTCCGCAATGAGTGGGGCTTCCACGGCTTCATCATCACCGATAATGCAAACACCGGTGTCTTTATGGATGCTGGCCAGATGATCCAGGCGGGTGCTGATGGCAAGCTGACCAACCTGCCCACCGGCGCACGCTATACCTTCAACAAGAATGATGTTTCGGATTATCACTATGGCCGTGAGGCAGTCCACAACATCCTGTATACTATTGCAAACTCCAAGGCAATGAACGGCGGTATGCCGGGCAGCCGTTATCTGGCAAAGGTCGAGCCTTACCAGAAGGTCATCTACGCGGTGGATGGCGTCTGCGGCGGTCTGATTGCGGTCCTGGTCATCCTGACCATCTTCCGCTTCCGCAAAAAGAAAGAGGACAACATCAAAACCGTCTGAGTAACACAAAACCGAAAGGGGCGGCGGGCAGAGCGCCCGCCACCTCTTCTTTTTTATCAGGAGCGATCCATGAAACACGCTGACATCATCCAGAAACTGAACTTAGAGCAAAAATGCGCCCTGCTCTCGGGCGAGACCGTCTTTACCACCCGCGCTCTGCCGGGCAAGGGCATCCCGGCCATCACCCTTTCGGACGGCCCCAACGGTGTCCGCAAGCAGGCCGGTGCCGCCGACCATCTGGGCCTCAACCCCAGCGTTCCGGCAACCTGCTTTCCGACCTCTTCCGCCACTGCGTGCAGCTGGGATGAGAAGCTGGGCGAAGCCGTGGGCGAGGCACTGGGCGAGGAAGCCGCTGCACAGGAAGTGGCTGTCCTGCTCGGCCCCGGCCTGAATATCCAGCGCAGCCCCCTTTGCGGCCGTGACTTCGAGTATTTCTCGGAAGACCCCATCCTCGCGGGCAGGATGGCCGCTGCCTATGTGCGCGGCATCCAGAAAAACGGCATCGCTGCCTGCCCCAAACACTTTGCGGTCAACAGTCAGGAGCTGCGCCGCATGGCCAGCGACTCGGTGCTCGATGAGCGCACCCTGCGGGAGCTGTATCTGACCGGCTTCGAGATCGTGGTGAAAGAGGCAAAGCCCAAGACCATCATGACCTCCTACAACCTCATCAACGGCACCTACGCCAACGAGAATGCCCACCTGCTGCAGGACATTCTGCGGAAGGACTGGGGCTTCGACGGGGCCGTCGTCACCGACTGGGGCGGCTCCAATGACCACGCCCTCGGCGTGAAGAACGGCTCCACCCTCGAAATGCCCTGTCCCGGCGGCGACTCCATCCGGGAGCTGATGAAGGCCGTACAGGGCGGCAAAATTTCCGAGGCCGACGTGGACGCCCGTCTCGACGAGATGCTGGAACTGGTGCTTTCCACCTACGCTGCGGTGGAAAAAGCGCCCCGCACCTTCGACGCTGCCGCGCACCATAAGCTTGCCCGCCGCGCGGCCGCAGAGAGCATCGTCCTGCTCAGGAACGAGGGCGGCATCCTGCCGCTCAAGCCCAATGAGAAGCTGGCCGTCATCGGCGACTTTGCCGAGACGCCCCGCTATCAGGGCGCAGGCTCCAGCGCCGTCAACGCTCTGCAGGTGGACACCCTGCTGGACTGCATCAAGGCCGACGACAGCGGCATCACCCTCGTGGGCTATGCCTCCGGTTTCGAGCGTCAGGGTGCAGCTGACGCCGAGAAGCTGGAAGAGGCTGTGGCCCTCGCAAAGAAGGCTGACACCGTTCTGCTCTGCCTCGGCCTCGATGAGCTGCGGGAGAGCGAAGGCCTCGACCGCGCCGACATGAAGCTGGCCGAGAACCAGCAGCAGCTTCTGGCCGCTGTGGCTGCCGTCAACCCGAACGTCGTCGTTCTGCTGAGCGCCGGTGCGCCGGTAGAGACACCGTGGGTCGGCCAGTGCAGGGCGCTGGTCTACGGCGCACTGGGCGGACAGGCAGGCGCCGGCGCGGCCGCAGACATCCTCACCGGCAAGCTCTGCCCCTGCGGCAAGCTGTCCCAGACCTGGGCGCAGGCTCACGACGATACCCCCGCCAAGGCGAACTTCGGCGGCGAGGGCCGGAACGTGGAGTACCGCGAGGGCCTGTATGTGGGCTACCGGTACTATCAGACCGCCGGTGTGCCGGTGGCGTTCCCCTTCGGCTACGGCCTGAGCTACACCACCTTCGCGTACAGTGATCTGAAGGCAGACGAGAAGGGCGTGACCCTCACTGTCACCAACACCGGCAGCTGTGCCGGTGCCGAGATCGTCCAGCTCTACGTCGCAAAGCAGGACGCAAAAGTCTTCCGCCCGGCGCAGGAGCTGAAGGGCTTTGCAAAGGTCTTCCTCGCCCCCGGCGAGAGCAGGACGGTGAGCATCGCTCTGGATGACAAGGCGTTCCGCTACTGGAACGTCAAGACTGACCGCTGGGAAGTCGAAGGCGGAAGCTATCAGCTCCGCGTGGGTGCATCCAGCGAGGACATCCGCCTGACGGCGGAAGTCTCCGTCAAGGGGACCAACGCTCCCGACCCCTACGAGGGTCTCGACCTGCTCCACTACGTCTCCGGCCAGATCAGCTATGTGACCGACGCCGAGTTCGAGGCTCTGCTGGGCCATCCGATCCCGGAGGATGTCGTCCGCATCGACCGGAACATGACGCTGGGCGAGATGGACCATGGCCGCAGTCCGCTGGGCTGGGTGGCACAGAAGGTGCTGCGCTGCCGTCTGGACAGCAGCTTTGCAAAAGGCACCCCCGACCTGAACACCGTGTTCCAGTATAATATGCCGCTGCGCGCGCTGGCCAAGATGACCAACGGCATGGTGAGCATGGGCATGGTGGACGGCCTCGTCTGGGAGCTGAAAGGCTTCTGGCTCGTGGGCATTCTCCGGGTCATCTATGAGTTCGTCAAGAATCTCATCCTGAACAGCCAGATGGAAAACCGGCTCAAAAACAGCTGAAAGGAATAAGGCCATGAATTTCTGGAATAACTTTGCCGCAAAGCATCCGGCCGCGGCCAAATGGGTGCGGGAGGGTGGACTGTTCGTCATCGTGTCCAACCTCATCACCGTGTTCAAATATCTGCTTCTGCAGTTCCTGCCCAAGGTATTTGCAAGCCTGCCGGTGGTGGACTTCGGCTGGCCGGGCATCGACATCACCCTGTTCGGCGAGACCTTCAAGTGGAACATCCTCGGCTACGACGCGGCCCACGGCGGCCTGCCCTACTTCTGCGCCTACATGGTGGCCATGGTCATCGGCGAGTGCATCAATTTCCCCATCCAGCGCAGCCTCGTCTTCCGCAGCAAGGGCAACCTCGCCAAGCAGATCGGCTGGTATCTGCTGGCCTTCTGCCTCATCACCTGCATCGTCAACTCCATCAACTGCATCTGGGTGGCGGTGGCCGGTCT
>ONZW01001058.1_pt1 | contig 14685 bp, 8 predicted proteins | sample 1671071 | NCBI WGS metagenome assembly ONZW01 (sample SAMN06348119, study PRJEB24527) | human gut metagenome | biome: human gut; feature: ankylosing spondylitis patient; material: feces | host: Homo sapiens | place: China | collected 2015-10
GTCTATACATAATGCACCCCAAAAGTTTTGTGTCTAACTTTTGGGGTGCACTTCATAAATGAACCGAGGATTTTTTATTATACAGATTCTTTCATTTATTCATCCCATACCAAATAAGCAGAAACCAACCAATGATTCAGTTCTTCTCCATTTCCTGGTTGTGCATCGGGTATACTTACAGTAAAAGTATGTTTACCAGCCTGTAGTTCCTTCAAAGGAATTTCCTCTGGAACAACGTCCGACCCAGGACACCAGTTCGAACGAGATAAATCAGAAGATGCTAAAGGTTCCTCTACCATTTTTGTCTTATATCCATCTTCACTAATATAAGCAGCAAGACGTTCTATAAGCCATACTCCCGTAGCTGGGTTAAAACGACGGAATGAAGCACAATCATCTCTCCATGGGATAAAACTATATACTTCTTTTCCATCTACCGAAAGAATATTCTTCTTTTGAACAAACTCATCACCTCCGCTATGACCGCCATGACCAGTTACAATATATTTCAGACGTACATTCTTCGCATTTTTAGGAAGAACAAAATCAGCAGAAACAGATTTACGTGCAAAAATATCCGGATACGACTGTCCAATATAATATACCGTATTCATCAACGGTTCTACATGACGGCGTATTAGTTTTTCACATGCAATCGGAGTTTCCTTAATATTCAGTTCCATACTGGCAATATAGCCTTCTGCTGTCCAAGTATCAATAAAAATACCAACATACACTTCACCTTTAAGCGCAGCATACAAGTCGGTAATATCCTGTTCCCACTGTACGCACTTCTCCCATTTAGGGATATATACAGGACGACGTTTGCTAGATAAAGAATCATCATTTTCACTATAATGTCCTACTCCAAATGGTGTCATAAAGCGCATCAATTCGATGGTAGGCAAATAGTTTTTTCCAGGTATTATACCAACCATATTTTCTAATTTCAGACTATCAACCTCAGGAAATTTATTTTTCCCTTGCGCTATACTCAACAAATTGACAGCCGAATTCTTAGGTAAAACAAAACAAGATCCTGACTTATCCCATCTGTCCCCATTCGATGCTACCGTAACCTTTAAACTAACTGTCACGTTTCTTTGATAATCAGGTATCTGGATTTTCTTCAAAATAATACGCCCATTCACTAAATGAATAATGCCATCACTATCTGCTTCCGAAAAGCTTGGATATGTATTAGGCAAAAAACGCACATTCGCATTATCAAATACCTGTAGGCTTAAGTTACCTTTAGCTGGCAGCTCCTTATGACTGGCTGCATTTACTGTTAATGTAAACAGCAGAGAAAAAAGAATAAAGATTGTTCTCATGTCTATGTTAAATTCTAATGCTTTCAGATTAATAAAATTCGAGTTCTTATAAATCAAAGAACTCGAAACTTTTATTTATTCTTGTACGGTAATTGGCTCGCAAGTAAATTTGCTAAGATTATCTACTACATAGCGTACATTTTCTTCCGGCACACTGATAGCGATACGAAAACTATGAGTAGTAGCCTCTACTGAAATATCTGTACCTGCCGGTAGACTATTCAGTTCTGCAGCTGTCAGGCAGAAGCTTTCTTTTTCGCGCAAGTATCTTTTTTCTTTTGAATAAAAATCTTGCTGTGCATAAAACATTGCCCACAATAATTTGTATGCGGCCATATTATAAGGATATTTAAACGTATCAGTACCCTGTCCTATAACTTTATCTGAAAGATACAAGAATCCCCATCTGTCAGGCATATGCATATCAATTTTACCAGTCGGCATCCATACCCAGTTTTCTTCACGCTGTCCCGGTTTCAGCCACTGCACACGTGAAAAATTAATACGCCAATATTTTCCAGCTTCTCCAGGATTAGAGAAATTTACAGTCAATGCTTTATGAGGAATAGCCATCTCTACAGTCCATTGTTTGTCTTTATCTTTCGAGTTATTCAATGTCCCGTCACGATGTACAGCCAGTTGAAGTCCCGGACAATCCCACTGAATCATGAAATTTCCTCCAGAACGATAGGGCTTATCCAACATCAAATCAAATATAACAGCTTTTGCATTAGTTTCTATTTCAAAGTAATTCTGCCCGTCACAATCCGGATCGAGAAAAACTTCAAAATCATTGTCATGGTAAATAATTGTATCTCGCTGATTCAGCTTCGCCTTAATATCATCTTCCTGCAACGTAGCAGCAACATAAAGATACTTATCATCCCACAGCATTTTAGCAGACGTATCATAACACGGCTTAGCAAATCCTTCTCCACTTATATCTACAAAAGAAGAAGTGGGCTGTGCCTTCTGCCAGTCAGCTTCATTCAGTTTTCCATCTACCTTAATTTTTCCATCTACGCGATAACATACATACCCTGCGGGCAAAGTTAGCATACGCTCATACTTCGAATACAAATTTTGCGCCAGAAGTTGTCCTCCCATAGCCAACGCAAGCACACTACATACTAGTTGTTTTCTCATGGTTATTTTTATTAATTACTTTCAATTACTTGACCTGCTCCTCGATATAACTTAACCGGACCATCCAACAATACAGCAATTACCGTTATTTGTGGATCCAGTACGTGTTCTGGTACATCAATATATAAATTGCCAGGAACCTCGCTCCAGTAATTTTTGTTATACACTTTATAAGACAACATGGAGCCATTACCAACAACCCACACTCTATTAACTTTATTCATCAATCCCTTTACTTCGATAGGTCCATTAGGCTTATATGGTAAATAAAGATACAAGATATCTCCACCTTTATTTAAAGTTGTATATCCTTGGAAGTGCTCTGTCGGAATACCAGCACGAGTATCGTAAATAGCTTCTTTATGTTTTTTAGTCCAACGACCAAATTCTTTTAAAATAGCGACCTGCTCTTCAGGAATTGTACCATCTTCCTTCGGTCCAATATCAAGCAGCAGATTTCCACCCATACTCAGACAATCGACAAATGTACGCAATAGGATAAAAGGTGACTTATAGTTTGTATCTGTATGCTGATATCCCCAAGAATCATTCATAGTCATACAGAGTTCCCAATACTTATCTTCAGGACGAACAATAGGAACTCCCTGCTCGGGTGTAGCATAATCACCATATCCCTGAATACGTGAATTTATAATTACATTCTTATTATCAGATCTCAACAAATCAACGATACCTTTAGAGTTCCAAGCTTCTGCTGTTTGTTCCCAGTCTCCATCAAACCAATACAAATCAGGCTTCCAGGTTTTATTCAATTCACTCAGCTGTGCCATATTGAAATCTACAAAACGCTGCCACCTTACAGAATCATCTTTATAACGAACCTCTGTACGTGTCATATTTGGATAATCAGGATGCGACCAGTCCAGCAATGAATAGTAAAATCCCAGCTTCAATCCCTGCTTACGAACTTCCTTCACAAAAGGACTTATTAAATCACGTTTAGCTGGTGTACACTTTACAGTACTGAGTTCTCCCGCCTTTGTATCCCACAAAGCCATCCCATCATGATGCTTGGTTGTAATAACTGTATAGCGTGCACCACTCTCTTTTATTAAGTCAACCCATGCTTTAGGATCATATTTAGAAGCAGTAAATCCATCTTTCTGACTCATGTACTCCTCATAAGGCAGATACTTATTGAAGAAAGACCAACTTTCAGAAACTCCTTTTACAGAATAAATACCCCAATGGATGAAAATACCTAACTTGGCATTTGCAAACCACTCCATTCTTTTTTCTTTCTGTGTATCCTGTTGGTCCTTAGATTGTGTTTGGCTCATCACAGGAGCAACAATTACACTAATAGAAAATAGTGCTGCAAATAATCGTTTACTCATTCTTATATATGATTAAAATTCATTATAGCTAATGTGACATACTCACTCCAACGAAGAAAGTACATCTCATACATTATAAAAACTTATTTCCTTAAATAAACAAAAATAGCCCAACAACCATTCTAGGGCAGACAAAGTATCTGCTAACAGGCTGTCAGGCTATTTTATTAATTATAATTATTTCTGATTACTTCCTAATGACCACCACAATGGAATCATAGTAGTATTATTACCACCCAGCAATTCCAACGCGTGATTATATTCTGCTTCATCTGAAGTTAACAGAGACATTGGATAACGCATACGCTGTGGGAAATATTTCCAGCTCTGTCCAGATTCCCATGAATTAGGTTTCAATTCTGTCATATCAGCACCAGTCATAACACTTTCATTTCCTGTTAAATCGAAGAAAGGCAAACCTAGACGACGATGATCTGACCATGCTTCCTGAACAAGATAAGGCATCTGTGCTAAATACTTCTGAGTAATAATCTTAGTCAATTTATCATTCAATGCTACTCCATACAATGTTTTCGAAGCAACAGGATATTGATAAGTTACCTTCTTTTCCTGTTTTGTATAACCATCAATATAAGTAGCTTCAAATGAAGAAGGCTCTGTAGTATGAGTGAATTTTACAGAAGTACCAACACGGTTATAGTCAGTTGATTCAAGATAAGCATCAGCATATTCACCGACTCCAAAATATTCAAAGCTAGCACGAACACCGTCTCCATAAGCTTGTTCATCACTTACACCTGCTGTATTCCAGCCACGAACAGCTGCTTCAGCCAGCAAGAAATAAGATTCCCATGCACCATAAAATACTACTCGTCCAAGACCTTCTTCACCACCAGTACAATATTCTTTACCCCATAGAGGATAACAAGAACGAATACCACTTGCAGTAGTAATCAGCTTGTTCTTAGAGAGTGTAGGTGACCAGCTGGTAGAAGCTCCACTAGGAACACCGTTCCAAGTAAAAGAACCAGAAATCTTGATTGTGTTTTTGCCATCAGCATCCAAAAGTAATTCACTTCCTTCCGGATTTATCTTAGTACCTTTGCTTGATGGATCAATCATATTTTCAGCCTGTGTATCATTTACAAGCCAAAACATTTTCAATGCACGCGGATCAAGATTTTCAGGTATACCATCCAACCAATATTGCTTAGTAGGATTATCAGTATTAGCTACAAAATGCTGATCATATTTATATCCTAAATAGGTATTAGGTTTCGTATACTTAGCTAAGTCTGCACGCTGTTCAGCAACTGAAACTCCACCTAAATTAGTCATCAGATTAGCCATTGTTGAAGACAATGCCTGTAAGTTCCAAGTACGTGTATAAGGACTGGTATAGTCATTCCAGCCATTATCTGATTTGAACCATAACATATCTGACTGACTCTTGATATAGTTTCCTCCTTTACAAGCATCTTCGAATTCAGCCTTTGCTTCGCTAGCCATATCGGTATTAGTCAAACGCATAGCATAACGCATACGTAATGAATTACCCAATTTTTGCCATTTATCAGCTACATACCCATAAGCAGGATCACATTTAGCTTGATCTTCGGTCGGAGTAATAGATGTATCAATTTTATTAACAGCATCCTTCAACTCATCCAAAATAAAACGATAAGTTTCTTTTTCAGAATTAAAAGTAGGATTTTCTCCTGAACCAGAATTCAAAGGATAAGGACCGAAAGAATCGGCGAACTGAGCTATAACTAAAGCTCTCCATATACGACCAAACTGTTGCAGGTTATTATAGAATGGTTCAGATCCAGCTCTCTTTGCAGCTTCGTTGATGGCTGTAGTCACATAAGTTATGGTATTTGCAAGACAAGGATAATAGAAGTTTGACATATAAGAGTCATCATACAATCCTACACATAACATTCCAGCCTCACCAAATGCACGAGAAGCATCTCCCCAGTTCAAATAATAGATACGTTCTCCTGTACTCGGGTCCATCTGAATTTTACTAATGGCATTATTTAAGAAGTACTCTGGCAAAGTAGATTCTATCGGAGTCTTTGATGGATCTGTGTTTACTTCATCGAAATCAGAACATGAGTATAAGCCACTCATTCCGACTAACCCCAAACCTATAAAAATTTTATTTATTGTTTTCATTCTATTCTCATTTTAGATATTAGAAACCAAGGGTTACATTAAACAAGTAAGTACGTGATGTAGGAGACGCACCGAATTCGAAACCGGTAGCATTGGTACTAGTTACCATTACAGATTCCGGATCAATACCGTTCATGTCACTATAAATCATCCATACATTGTTTACTGATACACCCAATTTTACTTGTTGGAAGCAAGTCTTTTTCAGCATTTCGCGTGGGAATGTATAGTTCAATGCTACATTACGCAGACGGAAATTGGTTCCATCATAAATATTGGCTTCAGCAATACCCTGATTACCTGTACCTATACCATTTTTCCAATAAGCTTCCTGAGTAACAGGAGTTGTATTAGGCTTATAACCTCCATTTCCATCAGATACTACACCATCCAATACAAACTCATCACGTCTTCCATCAGGAGCTGTAACAGCAGCACGTCCACTAGTTTGTAACATATAGTTAGTATACGAATAAATATCACCACCTATACGTCCATCAAACTGGAAGCTAAATGCAAAATTCTTATAGCTCAATGTGTTATTCCATCCAATCATGCAATCAGGTTGTTGATCTCCAATCTTATAGCGTTCGCCATCTGTTGTCGGAAGACCTGCTTCATTCAGAATCAATTTACCATAATATGGACTTGACTTATCTTCTACACGAGCAAATTTAGTACCCCAAATTTCACCGTAGTTACCTCCTGCAACTGCATATACCTTCAACTCTTCCGCTCCACCTAATTCGTATTTAGGAATACCAGGACCTAAATCCAAAATTTTATTATTGTTCTTAGAGAAGTTGATTTGAGTATCCCAACTAAATGACTCAGTTTCTACCGGACGAGCATTGATCATCAATTCAATACCGGTATTCTGGATATTTCCAGCATTAATAATCTTATTCTTGTAACCAGACATCTCGTTTACAGGGATCTTCATCAATTGTCTTTTTGCATTTGATTTATACCACGCGATATCAAATCCCAAACGATTGTTCAAGAATTTCATTTCCAAACCAGCTTCCCAAGAAGAAATCAACTCACTTCTTACAGTTGAATCATATTTTGTTTCACCAGGTTTAGCTGTAGTATTACCCCACTGGTCAGAACCAATTTCATAAGAATCATACAACTGATATGGATCCATATCATTACCAACCTGAGCAAATGAAGCACGTGCTTTGGCATATGTAACCCATTCTGGTAATGGCTTATTAAATTTATTCATCATATCACTGATAACCCATGACAGAGAAACAGAAGGATAGAAGAATGAACGATTTTCTTTTGCCAAGGCAGATGACCAGTCATTACGGAATGTAGCATCCAAGAATACCCATCCATTGTAATTCAAACCGATAGTTCCATACAATGAATTTATCTTTTTGTGACTATATGTTTCTGTTACATCACGGTCAGATTTACTACTATTATTGATATTGAACAAGTTAGGTACGGTCAATTTAGAAGCACGGTTCTTCAGACCTGTAGATTTTCTTTCCATCAGGTTACCACCAAAAGTAGCACTTACACCGATCTTGTCAATCAAATTGTCTTTCTGAGCAGTAAACAAGAAGCTGAAATTGTTTTCATAGAAACGTTGTTCGTTCAAGCTATATGCACTATTTCCGTTGTTCAATGTACTAGCACCGGCATAAGTCTTTTCTGTAGACTCTGTAAAGTACATATCGCTACCGCCTCTAAGTTCAACGTTCAACCAATCTGTTATCTTATACTTCAATGAAGCATTCATCAAGAAACGGCTACGGTTATCGGCATTCAAATTATATTTTTCAAGCCAATAAGGGTTCAGTCCATTCGGCGACCACCAATACATTGTACCTTCATCAGTTAATGGATTACTATAATCACGAATATCCAATGAAGCAGGAAGCTTATAAATAGTCAAGAATGTATTAGAATCTGTGTTACCTACCAATGGACGGTTTTCTGCTCCTGTATTGATATACTGTATTTTGGCATCTAAGCTCCAACGATCATCTTTACCAAAAGTAGAAGAAGCACGCAACGTAAAGTTTGTACGATTCAGATTTGCACCAGGAATTTTACTAGCATCATCCATACGTGTAGCAGATGCATATACAGCAGTTTTATCAAATTGCTGCTGGAAAGAAACACTTTCTGTTAAGTTTGTACCTGTTTTGAAATAAGAATCTATATTATCGTAATACTGCATAACACGGTTCTGTCCATTGAATTTGTATTCAGAACCCATTGCAGGTCCCCAGCTTAAAGAACTTTCTCCGTCATATACTCCATTAGCACCTTGACCAAAAGAAGTCTGCAAGTCTGGCTTCATAAAGATAGTTTCAGCAGATACAGAAGCAGAAATAGTTACTCCAAGTCCTTCGCGCTTAGAACCTTTTTTAGTTGTAATCAAGATAACACCATTACCTGCACGAGATCCATATAAGGCAGCAGCAGATGCACCTTTCAAAACAGACATAGATTCAATATCTTCCGGATTGATATCAGAAAGACCGTTACCCATATCCAAACCAACATTGTAGAAACCATCACCACCATCAGATCCAGTAAAGTTATCCATTGGGACACCATCCACAACAATCAACGGCTGATTCAGACCTGTTACAGAGTTAGCACCACGCAACTGAATTTTAGATGAACCACCAGGACCATTACTAGAACGAATAACCTGCACACCTGAAATTTTACCAGACAATGCATTAGCAAGATTTGTTTCACGAGCAGCAACCAAAGATTCACCCTTTACTTCCTGCATTGCATAACCCAAAGCTTTCTTTTCACGTTTGATACCCAAAGCTGTTACTACAACTTCCTGAAGAACTTCCGTATCATCAGACATTTTTATAGTCCCGAAATCCGGAGTAGCAGGCAACTGTTGAGTTTTATAACCGATATAAGAAATCTCCAATGTAGCGCCAGAAGCTACCTGAAGAGTAAATTTACCATCTATATCGGTTATCGTACCATTAGTTGTACCAACTTCAAGAATACTTACACCAATCAACGGCTCACCTTGAGCATCGACAATTGTACCTTGAGTGGTAATTTTAGCTGATTGCTGTGAAATAGATGCATCCAATGATTTTTCTGGAGCAGCCCATACAGTTCCCCAGCCGGAAACCATCAGCAATAAAAACATTTGTGAAAACCTACTAATTCTCATAGATTTAACATTTAATAATTATATAATTAGAAACTTGTAGTTAAAAGGTCATTCATAAAGAATAAATAAAAAACAAACAAAACATATCATTTTTTCAATTAAAATGACAATAAAAATTTCATAATATTAGATTCCTTTTTATATATAGTAACATTCTTGTGGACAAAGATAATTATATTTTAAAAATTTTTATTAGCAACTATATAAAATATTTAACCACTTAAACATTATTAACAATACCAACTAATTTCCTAATACCACTATCATTATCAGTTATTTTACAAGAAGATAATCATAGTATTTATATATACTTCACTACTTATTTAGTTTCCATAGAGATACAAAATTTCACATAGTAATATTATGGCAAAAAAATTATTACAGAATATAAGTGTGCCACATTCCATGCCACTTATATATAATATAAAAGAAATTCAAAAAACAGAAAGCCGATATAAGTATTATCTTATACCGGCTTTCTATAAAAATATTTTTAAATATTAATCTTACTCTGTTTCATCCAGGCTATCAATAATTTTCAGCAAACGCTCACCTAATCCAATTGTGTAGCCATGTGATGTAAATACAATTCTATTAAAAGTATCACCTATTATAAATATAGGTAATTGAGTATTTGCCTCAAGCTCTAATGCTTCAAGGAGTTTTTTCTGAATAGAGCTATCTGGATCAATACCAAACACAACATGTTCAGGAAGTCCTGGAGCAGGTGCAGTCTGATACTTTTCATAAGCAGCACGAGTTGGGAACAAAAGAATCATTTTTCGTCCACAAGCATCAAATTCCTTTGCCTTGACAGCAATATCCTTCAATGTGTGATCCGTAGGTTCCTGTCCTACGCCTAAGATAGCAAGTACAAATAATCCACGTCCTGAAGTTTTCAGCACTGTAGTTTCTTGACCTGTGGCAGCATCTATAAACTTAGATTCAGAGTCAAAGTTACCAATCACCTTCACAGCTTCAGTATTATCACGCACAAGCAATTTTTCATTTGTCACCTCACCTTTGCGAACATTGAAAAAAGAAACCTGTCCCAATACACCACCATCTGCCAGACGGCTTCCAGAAACCATTATATAATATCCTTCATCCAAAGAAGATGGTTCTTTAAACAAAGCACTCCATTTTGCAAAATCAGGATAATTCAATAATGTAAATCCTACTCCATCAAATTTTGAGAGAGTAAAGTGACGAAGGTATTCCGGATCATTCAGCTGCGGTATAGGTGAATATGCTAATTGCAATTTACCTGTTTCAGAGACTCCAGATACTCCACTTTCAAAATCCAACTGAATATCCGAACCATTATTTTTATAGAATACATTTCCTGTAACTCCATCTATCCACGCTGGAATGCCTAACGAGCGTGCAACTGCAACAAAGAATATATCACGTGACACACGGTCAGCAATACGACTACGCCAAACTCCTTCGGGTGAAATAAAAGTTCCAACACAACACAACTCATCTCGAAGTGTAATATTCTTACGACACCATTCTGCCAAATTATTCGGATTTGCACGGAACATTTTGGCATCTTTTTTCGAAATCTCTTTCTGGAAGAAAGAACGATATGGAGTCAACATTTCGCCAGCTATACGCGGAGCTAATACCTTATCCGCATCCAAAGCCAGATCTGTATTATATAAGTGATCATCCAATATGCTCTTAGGAGTATCACGTAAATCCTTATCTGAAAGCGTTGCTAACAATTGAAGTGCACGTGTTGCATAATTTTTTTTGGCAGCTTCACGCAAAAAAGCCATTATATCACTATAATTACCTCTTGAAGCAACAATATATTTATTGACATCCGCAGCCTTATACCCAGTTTCTGATGCAAATTGTTCGATAGCTGAAGCATTTGGGAAAGATGCAACATAAGCATTTCTAATAGAATCTTCCCGATTGAAACGAATATCATTTTTAGCGCGTTGCTCAGGAGTAACTTCCGGTATGTTCGGTTTTACGGGAGGAGGTACTAGATCTACAGGAAACGAAAACTCTTCACCTATACGGTGACTAAGTTCTATAGCAACCTCACGTTCTTTTCCAAATGTTACTTTCTTAATACCAAACTGGTCACCTTTCGTTACGAGCACCATCATGTCTCCCAGACCAGCAGACAAGCTAGCCTTACCATCCTTCTCTGTTGTACGAGTATGAACAGTAAAGAATTCTGCATAATTATAGACCTTAAACTGTACACATGCACCTTCTACAGGTTTCTGTTGGCTATCAACAACCGTCACAGTAAGAGGAGCAAACTTAGCATAATTTCCTATAATATTAATCTCCGTATAATTCGCTGTACGGCGCATAACATCTTCTGGACCCTGATAATAGCCAAATACTTTTGTATGCATTAGCATACCACGGCTGGCAGGAGCATTAAACCATCCCAAATCGAGAACAGGTTCAGGTTCGCAAGCTCCCAAGAAATGCCATTCACCATCAACCCATGCTTCTACCCATGCATGATTATCATCCGTATGAGCCCAGCGAGGAGTATAAACCTGACGGGCAGGAATGCCTACAGAACGAAGAGCAGCAACAAGAAAAGTAGATTCCTCACCACAACGTCCGTAAGCTGTCTTCACTGTAGCCAATGGTGCACTGGTACGAGCATCAGCCGGTTGATAATTTACTTTTTCATGACACCAATGATTTACTTCAAGCACAGCATCGTGCATAGAAAGCCCTTTTAAACGGGGCATCAGTTCATCATGAAAAATCATGCGTGCACGATCCAGATTTTCATTATTTATTCGTACCGGCAAGACAAAGTGAGAAAAGATATCATCGGGTATTGTTTTACCCCATGTCGTTTCTTTTCGCGTAGACAATGAGCTACGTACATTTTCCAAATAAAAATCACCGGAATAATCTGTTATATCTCCGACTGACATATAAGCATAAAAGAAAGTAAGTGCATCACGTTCTTCTTGTGTAAGCTGTTGTCGGAAAACACTAAACAAATCACCAGTCGGCAGTGCTTCTTTCTTTTTTTGGAAATCGGCATTCACGCGATCCATTGAAAGATTTTGCGCGGTAATGGAACAGACTGACAAAAACAGCCCTGCAATCATCATTAGAGATCTCTTCATAGTATAAAATAATTAATAATATTATGCTACAAAGATATATTTTTAAAAATTAACGCACAATATAAACCAAAATATTTCCAATTCTTAACGAATCCAATCTTAATTATATGAATATCTATCTAACTAGATATGAAACAAAAAAATCGGTATAATCCTTCAATGAATTATACCGATTTTTTTTATTATTTAGTCAATTATTACTTGACTTCCTCAAAATCAACAGTATCTCTGTATGAGCAACTTGCGTGAACGTGTTGCAAATATAGCGGAAACCCGAAAATAAGCATCCATAAGCAACCACAGCTCTTTACTGCAAAAATACAGATTTATTTGATAAATATCGTGATATAAACACATAATAATCAAATCGATGGGGTGATTTTAACATAATATCCGGTTTTATCCTTACCTTTGTATATAGAACTTGGGCTTTATCCCCAAACAACAAAAAGAAAACGATGCAAATTCATAACAATACATTAATAGCGGAATGCTCGTCTTACGATTTTAAGGAAATGCTGGAACGTAAGAAAGTGAAGTCATGGCTTAAATCCGTGTCGGCTTTTGCCAATACGGACGGTGGTAGCTTGTTCTATGGAGTAAACGATGACGGAGTGATTGTAGGTTTGGAGAATCCGCAAGCAGATGCTGACTTTATCAGTGAAATGATAAAGGCAAGACTTGACCCAGTACCAGAAGTACAACTTATCCCGATTGAACATGAAGGACGTACCTTGCTTGAAGTAAGAGTAAAGGCAGGAACGCTGACACCATATTATTATTATCAAGACGGAACACGTACAGCTTATACACGAGTAGGTAATGAAAGTGTGGAATGCAATTCGCAACAACTTCTTTCATTGGTATTAAAGGGTACGCACATGACTTGGGATTCGCTGCCTACACAAGTAGATGCCAACAAACATTCTTTCGTTATCCTTGCCAACACTTTCCGAGAGCAAACCCATCAGGAATGGAATGATAAGTATTTGGAATCATTCGGACTTGTCACATCTGACGGGAAACTGACCAATGCCGGATTGTTGTTTGTGGACAATTGCACCGTATTCCACTCACGTATTTTCTGCACCCGTTGGACGGGGCTCTATAAAGACGATGCCATCAGTTCCGTAGAGCATCGGGCAAATCTCGTATTGCTTCTGAAATATGGCATGGACTTCATCAAGAACTATACCATGAGCGGGTGGGTCAAGATGCCGAACTATCGCCTGAATCTCCCCGACTATTCCGACCGTGCTATTTTTGAAGGATTGGTAAACCATCTTATCCATAGAGATTACACAGTAATGGTTGGTGAAGTACATATTGACATCTATGATGACCGAGTTGAATTGGTATCACCAGGTGCAATGCTTGATGGCACACAAATCCAAGACCGAGACATATACAAAGTACCGTCCATGCGCCGGAATCCTGTTATAGCGGATATGTTTACTCAATTGGACTATATGGAGAAACGTGGTTCGGGCTTAAGGAAAATGCGGGAACTTACGGAGAAACTGCCTAATTTCATGCCGGGCAAAGAACCACAATATCAAACGGAAGCAATTTCTTTCTATACCACATTCTATAATTTGAATTGGGGAGAGAACGGAAGGATACCTATAGAGGAAGTCGCCAACAGAGTAAATAGTAGCCTCGAAAAGTACTCTATCGATGAAGAATCTTCGGTGAAAACTTTCGGTGATTTACAGAAATCTTCGGTGAAAACCTTCGGTGATTTACAAAATTCTTCGGTGAAACAAAAACGATTGGGACGGACTGCACAAAGCATTCTTGACCTTGTAATATCAGATGGTTCTATATCTCAAGATAAGATGGCGAAAAAAATAGGAGTCAGTAAACGAGCCATTGAAATGCAGATCGCAAATCTAAAAGCCAAAGGGTTGCTTGTCAGAGAGGGAGCAGATCATGGTGGCTATTGGCGTATTGTAATTAATCCTAAAGCAGAAGAATAGAACTATGGGAATATATCTTATACCACTCTGTGTTATAGTTGCCATTTTGGTAATCGCCTTTTTGTTTGCTTCTTTACAGCAAGTAAAACATAAAACTCGATATATAGTGCTTTATGTAATAGCCATCATCATGCTATTTGCCGTTATTCCTATCAATGAATATTTGACTAAGTTTACGCAAATTTCAAGTGAAGAATACCTGCTTATTTTAATATTCGATATTGCGGTGGGATATTTTTGTATGTACATTGCCGGTTTGCTGAAATTCAATCTTCTTAAACAAAAAAATCAAGCATTAGAAAATGCCTTGACAGAAAAGCAACAAAAAAATGTAGATGCTCTATTAAAACATCAAAATGAAAAGCAAAAATCACTTCTCAAAGGAGAACTTGAATGGTTAACAGAAAAAATCAAAGTATTTACTGA
>ONZW01001104.1_pt1 | contig 14137 bp, 10 predicted proteins | sample 1671071 | NCBI WGS metagenome assembly ONZW01 (sample SAMN06348119, study PRJEB24527) | human gut metagenome | biome: human gut; feature: ankylosing spondylitis patient; material: feces | host: Homo sapiens | place: China | collected 2015-10
GATTTCGATTCCCTTAAGGTGACGGTCGGCGATAAGAGCCTGAACAAGGGTACGGATTACACCGTGGCCCAAAACAAGAATGGCACCTTCACCGTCACCATCAGTTCCATCCAGAGGCAGACCGCAGGTGCACTCATTACTGTGACCTATGCTGCCAAGGTTACTGAAGCGGGAGCTTCCGGAAGCAAGGCCGTGACTAACGCGGTCGTGCTCTCCGACAATGGTGCTGAAGCTACTGACAGCACTATCATCACCAATAGCGGGTTCTCCTTTACCAAGACCGACGCTCAAGGCAATCCGCTGGCCGGTGCTACGTTCACGATCCGCGTTCCGGGTGTGGATGGTTCGTTCACCGCCACCTCTGACAAGACCGGCACAGTGACCTTCAAGGGTCTTGCAGATGGCACCTACGAAGTCAACGAAACCACGGTTCCGAATGGCTTCCAGCAGAGCCTCAAGGCCAAGTTCAATGTCATCATTGAGAATGGTGAGGTCAAGTTCAAGGGTACGGATGTGTGGGGCCTGGCTCCGAAGGAGTCTTCCGATAAATACCAGGTCAAGAACGTGAAGAACGTCACCCAGCTGCCGCTCACCGGTGCTGCGGGCACGACCCTCTTCACCGTGGTGGCGCTACTCGTGGCAGGTGCCGGCGTTGCCGTCGCGCTCAAGTCGCGCCAGCGCATGCGCTGATACGCGCTCAATCGCTGAAACAATAAGCGCATAAGCAGCCGTAAGCGGGCATTCGCGGAAACCATCCGTGGATGCCCGCTTTTCATGTCTTTTCGTGCCTTTCCATACTTTTTAGGGGTGAAGGTTTTGCACGGGGCAATACGGGATCGAAACGGGTGAAATCCGGTACCAAACGGCGAAATCCGGCATGAAAAAGGTATCCGCAAGTGGCAGTTAGGTGGCAAAACAGTCGTTAAAAAGCAATCATGCAGGGGTTGCAGGTGGGGGCATCTCACGACAATGGCACCCTACAATCGCAAGCACATCCATGAAAACAGTGGAAAGGCGGGTGTCATGGCACGAGGCGGGGGAGCATTCAGCGACGAGGAAATCCAACTATTGCGCGGACTGCCAGCGGTCGCCAACGTAACGCGCAATCGCATCACCTACGCCGATTCGTTCAAGCAAGTGTGCACCATCCGCTACTTGACAGGCGAATCGCCAACCAAAATCTTCCGGGAAGCGGGACTTCCGCCGGATCTCATCGGATACAAGCGCATCGAACGGTGTGTGGATCGTTGGAAAACGTCGGCCATCAAATCCGTGACCGGCAGCGGCAACATGAGCGACAGCGAGATCATCGCGCAACTCGTCAACCGGTATGAGCATGCGTTCGTGATGAGGCGCAACCTCGATAGCATCACCAACAGGACGATGGAACATATTCCCGTCAAAGCGCAAGGCGACGACGGTATCGACGTGGGAACCGCGAGCATCATCATCAAACAGCAGGCACGCCGTATCGACGAACTGGAGCGCGCGAACGCCGAACTGCGCGGGCAAATCGCCGCCACCGCCTGACCCAGACCATCGTTATGCCGCGTAAGTGTCTGATTCTGCAGAATCGGACAAGTACACAGGCAAAAACGGGTCTCAGTTGTCCGTTTCTGGTGAATCGGACAAGTAATGCGGCGAACGTGCGTTGCGGATGTCCGTTTCTCCAGAATCGGACAACTGGAGTACTGAAAGTGTGCTGTGGATGTCCGTTTCTGCAGAATCAGACAAGCGAGGCGCGATTTGTGTCGGACAGTTGGGCGTATCTCACTTATATGGCAGATTTGCTCATGCGTCATGAGCCATTTCGCTTATATATGGCAGTCAGCCTGCGGAAATACGCCCAAAACGTACCCCCCTAAGTGGTGTTTTGCCGTGAGCAAGTGCCATATGTAAGCGAGAAAGTAGCGGTCAACCTCGTGAATCTGCCATATATAGGCGAGATAGGGCGGCAGGGGGTATGTCGAGGCGAAAATACGGGAATAAGGTGGTCGGCTGGGCACGGTTGACCACAAACGGGATGCGTCAGTGCCGCAAAATCTGCGTACGTGCCCAAAAACAAAGCTTCGGCGGGCGCAATGTGCGGTTCGCGGGGTAGGGTAGTGAACATTATGACTTCCGAGAACACCAATTCCGCGGGCTCAAGCGCCGCGCACATCAAATCCGTCGAAAGCCTCGACCAGAGCAATGAAATGGAGCGAGGCCTGAAAAACCGCCATGTCCAGTTCATCGCCATCGGCGGCACCATCGGCACCGGCCTGTTCCTAGGCTCCGGCAAGTCGATCGCACTGACCGGCCCGAGCATCATTTTCGTGTATATCGGCGTTGGCCTGATCATGTTCCTGCTGATGCGTGCCATCGGCGAAATGATGTACAGCGATCCTAGCCAGCACACGTTCATCAACTTCATCACACGCTATCTCGGCCGCGGGTGGGGCAAGTTCGCCGGCTGGACGTATTGGATCGTGCTCATTCTGACCGGCATGACCGAAATCACCGCCGTAAGCACATATTTCGTAACGTTCTTCGGCACATTCGGCATAGACCTGAACTCGTGGAAGTGGTTGATCGAACTGTGCTTCCTCGTAGCGCTCACCGGCATCAATCTGATTGCGGTGAAAGTGTTCGGCGAGGCGGAATTCTGGTTCTCCATGATCAAGATCACGCTGATCGTCGGTCTGATCGTCACCGCCATAGTGATGCTGATCATCGGCTTCAGCTACCCCGCCACGCACATCGAAGGCGTGGACGGCACGGTGTCGGGTGCCACGGTGAGCCTCACGAACATCACCGACGGCTTCCAGCTCGCGCCGAACGGCTGGATGAACTTCTTCATGAGCTTCCAAATGGTGTTCTTCGCCTACCAGCTCATCGAATTCGTGGGTGTCACGGTGTCGGAAACGCAGAATCCGCGCGAGGTGCTGCCGAAGGCGGTGAACGAGCTGATCATGCGTATTCTGATCTTCTACGTGGGCGCGCTGATCGCGATCATGGCTATTGTGCCTTGGCGTAACTTTCACGAGAATTCCGATGGCTCGTTCGGTTCGCCGTTCATCATGGTGTTCAAATATGCGGGTCTTGATTGGGCCGCCGCCCTGGTGTTCTTCGTGGTGATTACGGCTGCCGCGTCGGCGTTGAATTCGCTGATTTATTCAGCCGGTCGTCACTTGTATCAGCTTGCTTCGGATTCCGAGTCGCCTGCGATGGCGCGTTTGGCTGAGGTTTCCGACCACAAGGTGCCTGCGAAGGCGATTGTCGCTTCGGGTTGCATGATTCTGTTCTCCCCGATCATCAACGCGATTCCGGGTATTTCCGGCGCGTTCGTGCTATTCGCTTCGGCCGCCAGCGCTGTGGTGATTTTCATTTACGTGCTGACGATGCTCGCCCACCACAGGTATCGTCAGAGCAGCGATTTTCTACCGGACGGTTTCGTCATGCCCGCTTGGCAGGTGTTTGATTGGATTGCGATCACGTTCTTTGTGCTCGTGTATGTCACGTTGTTCCTGTCGACGGACACGATTGGTTCTGCGATTGCCGGTCTGATTTGGCTGGTTGCGTTCGGCGGATATTGCCTGCTACACGAACGATTCCAGAATCGCGATCTTAAGGAAGCCTTGCAGCAGTAGCGTTTGCAGGTAACGCAGGATACAAGTAAGGGGCGTTCGCCGAACGTGAGTGCATCACGTACGTTCGGCAAACGCCCCTTTCAGCATGGTCTTTGCGCGAATCCCCATTACGGGATCCAGTGCAAATCAGCCGATGTAGTCGGCCTCGTTCGTCGGGCTGGACGGCACGGCATGATCTTCCGTAACCTTGCCCAAGCCAGACAGATACGCCTCGCGACCAGCTTCGATCGCCTTCTTGAACGCGCGTGCCATCAGTGGAATATTGCCGGCGGAAGCGATGGCCGTGTATGCCATCACCGCGTCCGCGCCCATTTCCATGGCTTCCGCAGCCTGGCTCGGACGGCCAATACCAGCGTCGATGATCACCGGAACATTGGAGTTCTTGATGATCACTTCAATGAAATCGCGTGCACGCAGGCCCTTATTCGAGCCGATCATCGCGCCGAGCGGCATTACGCAAGCCGCACCCGCGTCTTCAAGACGCTTCGCCGCAATCGGATCGGGGAACATGTACGGCATGACCACGAAACCTTCTTTTGCCAGCTGTTTCGTGGCTTTGATGGTTTCCTCATTGTCGGGCAGCAGATACTTCGCCTCATGTTCGATCTCCACCTTCACGAAATCCGTCTGGCACACTTCGCGGGCGAGACGTGCAATACGCACCGCTTCCTCGGCATTGCGTGCGCCGGACGTGTTCGGCAGCATGGTGATGCCCTTCGGAATGTAATCGAGCAGATTGTTCTCGGTGGTACGGCAGCGACGCAACGCCATGGTGACGATCTGCGTGCCCGCGTTCTCAATGGTCGCCTTGATGAGGTTCAGATCGTAGCGGCCGGAACCGAGAATGAAGCGGCTCGTGAACTTGTGTCCGCCGAGGATCAACGGATCGGCGTCGCCGGTGGCGATTTCGTCATACGCGTGCGCATCCGGTTCCGGCAGCAGTGCGGTGTTCGTGGTGGTGCCGACCAGCTCGTCGAGCGTGGCGTTCGGTGCCGCCGCGAAGTCTTTTTCCGCGGTGGTGATCGTGTTTTCGGTGCTCATGGTTAATCCTTACTATGCGATTAGTGTTGTGTCATTCGTTGCGATTTGCGATTGCAATTGCAATTGCGTTTGTGTTTGCGTTTCGCTGTCAGGCGTCTTCTTCGCCGAGAATCAAGCGAGTGATCATATTGGCTTCATGGCAGGCGACCACACCCACGCGCGGTGCCATCAGACCAGCGCCCGGCACCGGAGCGGTTTCGCCATCGCCGCAGAAGTAGAAATTCTTCGAAACGCGACGAGTATTCACCAAATTGGAACTGCGGAATCCCGCCATTCCAGAAGCGCTCACCAGCTTCTTGTCCGGCAGATTCTCAAGCACGGCATTCACCAGCATCGTCTTGTTTTCCGGCACGTCGAACGCTTCGCAAATAATATCCTCATTGTCGAACAGCGTCGGCACGTTCTCGTCGGTCACTTTCACGGTATCAATGGTGATATCGATAAAAGGATTGATCTGACGCAAGTTACTGCGCAATGCTTCCGTCTTGTACTGCCCAAGATCCTTCAAAAAATACTGCTGACGATTCAGATTCGTCATATCCACGCGATCAAAATCAATCAAATGCAGGTGACCGACGCCAATGCGGGTCAACGCCACCGCAATCGTCGATCCGAGACCGCCGCAGCCGCAAATGGCCACGTGTGCCGCGTCGAGCTTGTCTTGCGTGGCTGCAGTATGACGGTCGAGCAGGGCCGCACGGATTTCTTCGCGGCTGACGAGCGTGGTCGGGTCGGGCTGGTTGTCGAAAGCGTGCTGGCGGGCGTCGATCTGCGCCTGCGATGCGGATGGTTCAAAAGTCATGGTTGTTCTCGTATTCTCGTTTTCCGTTCGTGCGTTGTTTTTGCCGGGTTGGTTGTGTTTTGTATGTTCTTGCGATTGTTACGCGTGCATTGCGCCGGTCGTAATCGTAAGAAACTTTGAAAGTGGTTCAGCCGCCCTGCACGAACGTGACGATTTCCAACGTATCGGTGCCCTTGAGCTGCGTCTGCGCACGCTGGGTGCGAGGCACGATCTCACCATTGAGCTCGACAGCCACGCGGTCGGCGCACAGGCCCTTGCTTTCGATCAGTTCGGCCACGGTGATTGGCGTGGCGACGTTCTCTTCCTTACCGTTGATGATCATTGCGGTTCCCTTCTGTGTCTGTCGTGACACATGCTTTCCTGCACTCCGGATGTCCGTTTCTGGTGAATCGGACATCCGGAGGTTCATTGTTGGTCTTTAAATGTCCGATTCTGCAGAATCGGACACGCACGGCATCTATTTCAGTCCACGGATGTCCGTTTCTGGTGAATCGGACACGTAGGCGCTTGTTTGAGCCGCTTGTGCGTCCGTTTCTGCAGAATCGGGCACTCAAGGTTGGTACGAAAAAAGGGTCGCCGAAGGAACCGTACCCTATGAGGTGGTGCGCCCCTCCGTGACCCTAATCACGCGATATTCGGTTATCGCGAACGGAAGATGAGATACGTCTTGCGGCGTGAACAACCCGTCTCCTTACGGCGGCATTACCCGCATCAAGTCCTCGGTCGAAGCTCCGTGAGCTCCCTCTCAGCCTTTCGGCTCCCGTTCGGTTGTGCCTTCATCTTCGCGCACGCGCCCGACAAGCTTGCGCCGGTTCACGTTGGGTTAGTCTTGAGATGAACGTGTACGAATCGGCTATGTTCTTGGAAGGAAGGGGAAGATGATGATGAACGGTGAGTTGGCAGGATTTACGATTCCTCGGCTTGGTATGGGAACGATGGCTTTGGCGATTGAGGGGCGTCCGGATCGCGATACCGCGATTCGTACGATTCATGCCGGTTTGGACGCGGGTGTCCGCTATTTGGATACGGCTTGGTCATATTATTTGCCGAGCAAGCCCGGCACCGGCACTGCGGAAGACCTTGGCTACGGTGAAAAGTTGGTGCGTGATGCGCTCGCTTCGTGGAATGGCCCCCGAGATGCAGTGCTCGTCGCCACGAAAACTGGCTATCGACGCACCATGGAGGTCCCCGCTTTTGTTGCTCCTGTGTCCGATTCTGGAGAATCGGACAAACAGGGTGCCGGATTTGGGGTACAGATGTCCGATTCACCAGAATCGGACACTCAGGGGCGGGATTCTGAGGGATGCAGCCGTCGGCCTGGCGAGGAACGCCAGCATTTGCAGGCGGCGGGCAGTCAATACGGGTGGATGGCGGATTCGCGCCCCGAAACCATGATTCGTGACGCCAAGGAGTCCGCGTTGCACTTGGGCGTCGATACGCTCGACCTGTTGTATTCGCATGGCCCCGATCCCGCGGTGCCTTACGAAGACCAATGCGGCGCGTTGAAGCAGCTGCTCGACGAAGGCGTGATCAAATATGCGGGCATCTCCCGTGTGAATAACGAGCAGATCGATCTTGCGCGCGGCATTATCGGCAGCGGCTTGGTCGCCGTGCAAAACCAGTTCTCGCCGTCGCATCCCGATCCGGAACATACGATGGAGCATTGCGCCGAATTGGGGCTCGCTTTCGTCTGTTGGTCGCCGCTCGGCGGATTCCTCGATACGTTCGATCAGAGCGCGTACGATCCGTTCCGCACGGTTGCCGCGCAACGTGGTTGCTCCTACCAGCGTGTGGTGCTGGCGTGGGAATTGACCCGTTACGAACGTCTGTTCACCATTCCCAGCGCTCGCAATCCGCAGGAAATCAACGATTCCTTCGCTGCAACGCAACTTCAGCTCACTCAAGAAGAGCTTGCGATGCTTCCTTGCTGATTATCGTTTCCTTTTTGGGCGTTTTCCTGTACTTGCACGTTGCGATCGAAAAATGTTTACAGTAAAAGATATTATCGAGACATAACTGATGGGCATCGAATAAGGCGAGGTGAAGCGTGGGCTTCGAGCGGGAGTCGTTTGACAAGCTGATGAAAGTGGTCTGGGGTAAGAAGTCTCAGATGCAGCAGGCGATGTCGCGTGATTCCAAGGGCGAGCCATTCATTATTCGCGAGCTTGAGTTCAAGGGCGCGCAAACGCCTTCGCAGTTGGCTACCGCGTTGAAGGTCACGTCGGGCAGGATTTCCACGCTGTTGGCTGCGTTGGAAAAAAGGGTCTGATCGAGCGTGAGGTCGATCCCAACGACCGACGCATTGTGCATGTGAATCTTACCGAGCAGGGGCGGGCGAAGGCCAAGCAGCAGCGCGAGGATATGCGCGACGCCGTCTGCTGGGTCTTTTCGCAGATGGGGGAGCGTCGCACGCGCGAATTCGTGGATCTTACCGAGGAATTTGCCACATACGTGACCATCTGCATCCCTGGCCAGCCCCGTCCCACCGCCGAAGAAGTAAAGCAAGCCTTCGCAAAAGCCGAATCTGAAGATCCTGCGTAGGGACTGCCTACCACGTAAGCGTGCGACCGGCATGCGCCGCTCGCGACTGTAAGCTTGGCCAAACGGCCTTGAGTGTGTCGCGAATGGTATATGTTGGCTGCGCGCGACCGAGCTGAGAAGAATCGCTCTCAGCAAATACACAGAAATATGAGATTGTCTTACACTGTAAGTAATTAAATATCGTAAGACAATTCAATAGGACTTATGTAAATCATTAATCGCAATTCGATCAACTCATGTAGTTGATCCAACCAATCCATCAATCGCAAAAACTTCAAACGCAACACAAGAGAAGGGATCCAAGCATGTTCCGCATTATGCGATACCTCTCCAAAGCGGAGATAGGCCAGATGCTCATTGCACTGGTCAGCATCGTCGGGCAGATCTGGCTTGACCTGACCCTGCCGGACTACATGTCCGACATCACCACCCTCGTGGAAACCCCCGGCAGTGAAATGCACGATATTTGGATCGCCGGCGGCAAAATGCTGCTTATTTCGCTTGGATCGGCAGCATGCGCCATCATCACCGGCTATTTCGCGGCACGCATCGGCGCATCGTTCAGCCAGCGTCTGCGTTCCATGGAATTCCGCAAGGTAGAATCGTTCGGACCGGCTGAAATGAGCCGATTCTCCACAGCCTCGCTGATTACGCGTTCCACGAACGATATTACGCAGATTCAGATGTTCATCACCATGGGATTGATGATGATTGTCAAATCGCCGATTATGGCGGTTTGGGCCGTCTGCAAGATTGCGGGAGACGGTCTCGAATGGACGCTCGCCACCGGCATCGCGGTGGTGGTGCTGCTGGTCTCCATCACGATCCTCATGGTTCTCGTCATGCCGAAGTTCAAGTCCATGCAGCGACTGACCGATAACATCAACCTTGTGGCGCGCGAGAACCTCACCGGCCTGCGCGTGGTGCGCGCCTACAATGCCGAGGATTACCAGGAAGCCAAGTTCACCAAGGCCAACAAGGAACTCACCGACACCCAGCTGTTCACCAACCGTGCCATGGCCTTCATGATGCCGTTGATGAACACCATCATGAACGGTCTTATGCTTGCCGTGTACTGGATCGGCGCCTACCTGATCGACGCGGCCGACGCGGCCGACAAGCTCACCACCTTCTCCAACATGGTGGTGTTCTCCAGCTACTCCGTGCAGGTGATCATGAGCTTCCTGCTGATGAGCATGGTGTTCGTGCTGTGGCCGCGAGCGGACGTGTCCGCACAGCGCGTGCTCGAAGTGCTCGACACCGAACCGCTGATCACCGATGGCACCCGCAGCGATGCTGGCGAAGCAGGCAAGCAGGGCGAAATCGAATTCCGCAATGTTTCCTTCACCTACCCGGATTCGCGTGAAGCCATGCTCGAAGGCATCAACTTCACTGCCAAGAAGGGCGAAACGGTCGCGTTCATCGGCTCCACCGGCTCCGGCAAATCCTCGCTCATCAACCTCGTGCCGCGTTTCTATGACGCGACGCAAGGCGAGGTGCTCGTCGACGGCGTGAACGTGCGCGACTACACGCTCAAGGCATTACGAGACAAAATCGGATATGTGCCGCAACAATCCTTCCTGTTCAAAGGCACGATCGCATCCAATGTCAGCTATGGCGACAATCCGCTCGACACCACCGATGCCGGCATCGTCGACATGACCGATACCTCGACCGCGGCCGGCAGAAAGCGCGAAAAAGAGCTGATCGCAACGCAAAACGAGCATCGCACACTCACTTCGGAACAGCGCGCCGACGTGCGCAACGCATGTGAAGTCGCGCAGGCGACCGAATTCATCGCAACCAAGGAAAAGCAGTACGATTCCGCGATTTCGCAGGGTGGATCGAACGTGTCGGGCGGGCAGAAACAGCGTCTGTCGATTGCACGTGCCGTCTATCGTCATCCGGAAATCCTGATTTTCGACGATTCCTTTTCCGCACTTGATTTCAAAACCGACCGTGCCGTACGCGACGCGCTCGCCAAGGAAGCGAAAGATTCTACCAAACTGATTGTCGCGCAGCGCATCGGCACCATTATGGACGCCGACCGCATCGTGGTGCTCGACGACGGCAAGGTGGTCGGCCAAGGCACGCATAGCGAACTGCTGGAAAACTGCGATGTGTACCGTCAGATTGCGCAGTCTCAGCTGAGCGAAGACGAATTGAACGGCGGCAAGTCGGGCGAAAGCAAGCTGCCGGGCGAAACTGGCAAACCGATTGAAACCGGCAAGCCGTCCGTCGAAAGCGAATTGAACGAAAGCGAGGGTCGCTGATATGCCAGGAGGACCTATGGGACGCGGCCGCGGAGCCGTTGAAAAACCGCAGGATTTCGGTGGTGTGATGAAGAAACTGGTGCATTTCTGCCGCCACTACATTCCCGCCATCATTGTGGCGCTCGTATTGAGCGCGATCGGCACGGTATGCCAGATCGTCGGTCCGGACAAGCTCAAGGACATGACCAACGAGATCGCCAAAGGCCTGCCTGCGCTAGTCAATGGCAAGCCGGTGCTCGGTGCGATCGACATGGACGCGGTCACGCACATCGCATGGCTGCTGGTGGCGCTGTATGTGGGGTACGCGGTGCTGTGCTACGTGCAAAGCTGGATGGTGGCGAACGTCACGCAGCGCACCGCACAGGAGCTGCGCGAAGCCATCAGCGTGAAGATCAACAAGCTGCCGCTCAAGTATTTCGACAAGGTCAGCTACGGCGATGTGCTCAGCCGCATCACCAACGATGTGGACGCCATCGGCCAGACGCTCGGCCAGTCGGTCGGCTCGCTGATCACGTCGGTCACGCTGTTCGTGGGCGCGCTCATCATGATGTTCTACAACAATGTGATTATGACGGTGTGCGCCATCGCTTCCAGCCTGGTTGGCCTGCTCATCATGGGCGCAATCATGAAGGTTTCGCAGAAGTACTTCTCCCGTCAGCAGATCGCATTGGGCGATGTCAACGGTCACGTCGAAGAGATGTACGCCGGCCACACCGTGGTCAAGGCGTATTGCGGCGAGGCTGATTCGATTCGCGCGTTCGAAAAGTACAACGGCGATTTGTACGATTCGGGATGGAAGAGCCAGTTCCTTTCCGGCCTGATGATGCCGTTGATGAATTTCGTCGGCAATTTCGGCTACGTGGTTGTGTGCGTGGTTGGCGCTGTGCTTGCGATGGATGGCAAGATCGAGTTTGGTGTGATCGTTGCGTTCATGATGTACATTCGACTGTTCACCCAGCCGCTTTCCCAGTTCGCGCAGGCATTCCAGAACCTGCAGCGTTGCGCGGCCGCTTCCGAGCGCGTGTTCAGCTTCCTTGAAGAGCCGGAGATGGCCGACGAATCCGACAAGCAGGCGCTGCTCGGCGTGAACGGCAAACCGGTGCGCGGTGACGTTGAGTTCAGTCATGTGAAGTTCGGTTACGATCCGAGCAAAACGATCATCAACGATTTCTCCGCTTCGGTGAAGTCCGGTCAGAAGGTTGCGATTGTTGGTCCGACCGGTGCCGGCAAGACCACGATGGTGAATCTGCTGATGCGTTTCTATGAGATTTCGGGCGGTTCGATTGCGATTGATGGTGTGGATACGAAGTCCGTGCCACGCTGGAACGTGCATGACCAGTTCTCCATGGTATTGCAGGATACGTGGGTGTTCCATGGAACAGTGCGTGAAAACATTGCGTATTCGAAGCCGGGCGTCACCGACAAGCAGATCGAGGACGCATGCAAGGCCGTGGGTCTGCATCACTACATCATGTCGCTGCCGAATGGCTATGACACAGTGCTTGACGACAAGGCCACGCTTTCGCAGGGTCAGAAGCAGTTGCTCACCATTGCGCGAGCCATGGTTGAGGATGCGCCGATTCTGATTCTCGACGAGGCCACCTCTTCGGTCGATACGCGTACGGAAGAGCTGATTCAGAAGGCCATGGACGCGCTGACCGTGGACCGTACGTCGTTCGTGATCGCGCATCGCCTGTCCACCATCCGCGATGCGGACATGATTTTGGTCATGAACCATGGCGACATCGTGGAAAGCGGCACGCATGAGGAGCTGCTCGCCAAAGGCGGTTTCTACGCCGACATTTACAACAGCCAGTTCGCCCTCACCGACTGATTCGCCGTTTTGGCTGGCTGATTCACAGGAGCCGCACGTCCCCAAAGGCGTGCGGTCTTTGTTTATTTCGGCTGGTATTCGGCTGTTATGCGGATCGCAGGAAGAGTTCGGCCGGGAAGTTGCGGCTGACTGCGATTTGGCGGGATTCGTCCAATGTTGCGTATGTGAAATCGAACGTGCGTTGCAGTTGTGCTACGTCGGAAACGAACAGGGCCGTGGCCAGGCCGTCCGCAACGGCGGTGGGGTAGTCGCGTGCAAGATTGAGCGTTGCGTTTGCTGGAACGTATGCCCAGCTGGCTTCGGTTTGTTGCGCGGGCAGTCCGTCGATGGCATTGAGCAGATGATGAATGGCGATTTGGGTGCGCTCGTTGACTGCCACGTTCCAATGGCGTCGGCTGGGTGCGCTTGCGCACAACGCTCCGTTCGCAATATGTGCGATTCCGATTGCGTGGGACTGATCTTCCGGATCCTCAAGTGCGACGGAAATAGGCTGTTCCGTATGAATCAGCAAATCACCTCCCGCATCAATCACGAATTGTGACGACTGCAGCATGCGCCCGAGCAGATCGACGAGATAGCCTTTGCCGCAGGCGCCGAAATCCAACTGCACCGGCTCATGCGTTACCAATGTGGTTCCGTGGCGGGTCACATCGCGTCCCCAAACGGCGCGTCCGCGCAATGCGCCCAAATGTTCGGGCGCATCTTGCGTAACCGTGAGACTCAGCGACGCATCGTATCCAAGTCGGATCAAATCCTCGCCGACGCACGGATCAATCGCGCCGGAAGTGGCGGAAAATAGCGCATCATACAGATCGAACAGCGGCGCGCACCAATCCGGAAAATCGAAACTTCCGCCATGCTCGGCCTTGCCGATCGCCGCAATCAGCGAATCATTGCGGAATCGAGATAGCACGTGTTCGTAATCCTCAATGAGCGATTCCATTGCGGGACGCACCTTGTCGTCGATCGGCGAATCCACGGAAATCACCATACCGGTGCCGAGCGCCCTATAAAACGCCATGACAAACGGCAAGCGTTGCGTCAAAGAATCCATGCCTCCGATGCTACACGCCCATTTCCTCCAGATACTGGGGAAATGGGACTTTCGCGATGGGGCGCATGGTACAGTTGCCGGCAGGGCGTCAACATGGAGGTTGATATGGGGAACGTCGAGAATGCAAGTGCAGCCACGCGCACAACAAAAACGGTGAAGAGCCTGCCGATGCCCAAAGTCTGGGCTTTCGCCGTCGGCCAATTCGGCTGGGCGCTACTTTCCGGCATTATTTCGAATTGGCTCATCTACTTCTACCAGCCTGACAACGAAACCATCTCGCAAGGGCAAACCGTGTTCGTACCGCAAGGTCTTGCCGTACTCGGCGTGGTGACCGTAGTCGGCGGCATCACCGCGTTCGCCCGCTTCTTCGACGCATTCGTGGATCCGGCCGTGGCAAGTCTTTCCGACCGTTGCACATCAAAATCCGGTCGTCGCATGCCGTTCCTCAAATTTGCGGCCCTTCCGCTCGCCCTCGTCACCGTGCTGGTGTTTTGGAGTCCAATCAACGATACGAGCTGGATCAACGGCGCGTTCCTGTTCGTCACGGTGATCGGCTACTACATTGCGCTCACGTTCTACTGCACGCCCTACAACGCGCTGATCGCCGAGCTTGGTCACGATTCCAAACAGCAGCTCACCATCTCCACCGCCATTTCGTTCACGTGGGTGGCCGGCACCGCCATTGCATACGTGGCACCGGTGATTTGGGCTGGTTTCGTGCCGGGCTTGGGGCGTGTGAACGCCATTCGTTTGACGTTCACCATCATGGCGGCCATCGCATTCGTGTGCATGCTGGTTCCGCCGCTCACCATCAAGGAACGCGATTACGTCAACTCGCAGCCCACGTCCGAATCGACCATCGAATCGTTGAAGCAGACGTTCGGCGACGGCGAATTCCGCAAGTTTGTCTGCTCCGACGTGGTCTATTGGGTTGCGATCACTACATTCCAGACTGGTTTGCCG
>ONZW01001106.1_pt1 | contig 14112 bp, 11 predicted proteins | sample 1671071 | NCBI WGS metagenome assembly ONZW01 (sample SAMN06348119, study PRJEB24527) | human gut metagenome | biome: human gut; feature: ankylosing spondylitis patient; material: feces | host: Homo sapiens | place: China | collected 2015-10
TCGGCTTGGGAAGCCGATGCACTACCGATGTACTAACCCTGCAATTCAGTCGACTAAAAAAGTATAGCATATCTTTCCCGGTTTGGCAAGAGAATTTTACAGAGGAGAGGCAAAAATTAAGGGTTGCATTTTCGGCATAGTTCGATATAATTATCTCGGTGATTTTTTCTTTCTTCTAACTGAAAATTTGAAAATCTGCTTGCAATAGAACGAAAATCATGATATCATTTCCTAAACCAGAAGTTTGATTGTTGAATTGGAAAGGCTGGAATGACGTGATGAGTAAGAAGCAGGCGCTGACGGAGTTTCACCGGGGCTCTATTCTAGCGGCCGCCGAGCGGCTATTTGCCGAGAAGGGTACCGAAAAGACGACGATGGATGACATTGCGCGGGAGGCGGAGTACAGCAAGGCCACCCTCTATGTGTACTTTCAGAGCAAGGAGGAGATCATCAATGCCATTCTCCTCAGCGGTATGGTTCTGTTGAAAAAGAAGATTCACGAGGCCATTGAGAGCCACAGCGACTGGTATCAGGCCTACGACGCGGTATGCCGCTCCATCGTCCGGTTCTACGATGAAAATCCCACCGCTTATGATGCCGCTACGGGCACGATGCCTCTGGTGCAGGAGGCGGACGAGACTCAGAAGGGAGTTGCGGATATCCTGCGCGTGAGCGGTGAGATCGACGAGGAGCTGGCGGCCTTCCTGGTACGCGGTGCGGCGGAGGGCGCGGTGCGCTCTCAGCTTCCCCCTATGGAGACGGTTCTGCTGTTCTGGTCCGCCCTGTCCGGCATGGTGCATACCGCCGATATCCGGGAGGGATATATTCAGAAGACCATCGGTCTGTCCCGGGAGGAGTTTCTCCAGCACGGCACCCGCCTGCTGCTGGCCTCTATCACCAAGGTCAACGCATAATCAAAAAAGCGCCCCGGCTGCGGCCGGGGCGCTTTTTTGGATTTATTCGGCGGTGAGCACCGGGTGCTCTCCGTCGGCGGAGGCATGGATGCTCTGGATGGGATGGAGGTAGCTGTCGATGAGCTTGGTGGCGATGTCGTCCTCCAGATCCTTCTGAATCTGGCGGCGCAGATTGCGGGCGCCGTAGGTCATGGAGTAGGACTTCTTCACCAGGTAGTCCAGCAGCGCGTCGTCCCAGGTGAAGGTGATGCCCTTCTCCTTCAGCGCGTCCTGGAGCTCACGGAGCATAATGGCGGCAATGGCCTTGAAGTTGTCCTCGGTGAGCTTGTTGAAGTAGACGATCTCGTCCACGCGGTTGATGAACTCGGGCCGCAGGAAGGATTCCAGGGCCTTCATGGCCCGCTCCCTGCCCTGCTGGTCGGCGGTGCGGCCGAAGCCTACGGAACCGGCGGAGGTACGGGCATCGCTGCCCGCGTTGGAGGTCATGACGATGACCGTGTTTTCGAAATTCACGTTGCGGCCCTGGGCATCGGTGATGTGGCCGTCATCCAGAATCTGAAGCAGGATGTTGAGCACGTCGGGGTGGGCCTTCTCAATCTCGTCAAACAGAATGACGCAGTAAGGCTTGCGGCGCACCTTCTCGGTGAGCTGGCCCGCCTCGTCGTAGCCCACATAGCCTGGGGGAGAGCCGATGATGCGGCTGACGGCGAACTTCTCCATGAACTCGCTCATGTCCAGTCGGATAAGGGATTCGGGGGAGTGGAACATGTCCATGGCCAGCCGCTTGACCAGCTCGGTCTTGCCCACGCCGGTGGAGCCCACAAAGATGAAGGACACGGGCTTGCGCTTGGAGGCGATGCCCACCCGGCCACGGCGGACAGCGGCGGCCACGGCGTGAACCGCCTCGTCCTGACCGATGAGGTGCTCCTTCAGCCGGTCTTCCAGCTTGGCCAGGCGCTCATACTCGGCCTCCTGGATCTGGCTGGCGGGGATCTTGGTCCAAAGCTCGATCACACGGGCCAGATGCTCTACCGTCAGAGGGGGGGCGCTCTGGGCCTCCAGCTTGTTCAGCTCGTCCTGAAGCTGGATCTCCCGGCTCTTGATGGAGGCCAGCCGCTCATAGTCACGGCTGCTGCCCTCGTCGGAGAGGAGCTTCTCCCGCTCTCCGGCCAGGTTGTCCAGCTCCCGACGGAAGTTGGACTGCCGCTGCTCGTTGGCCGCCAGGGCTTCGGTGGTGGCGGGGTTGCCCATGAGGGAGTCGTGCTCGGCGGTCAGCTTGTTCAGCTCCCGGCGGATCTCGGTCTGCCGCTGCTCATTGTTCTTGAGGGTGGTCTGCCGCTTGTAGTCCCGGTCGTTGGCCTCCACCATCAGGTTTTCACGCTCTTTTTCCAGGGCCTCCAGCTCCTTTTTCACCTCCACCTCCCGGGCCAAGGTCTTGTTGTGGAGGTTGACGTCGGAGCAGGCCTCGTCAATGAGGTCGATGGCCTTGTCGGGCAGGAAACGGTCGGTGATGTACCGCTCACTCATGGTCACGGCCAGGCGGCACATCTCGGGGGAGATGGAGACAAAGTGGTACTTCTCGTAGTAAGGGGCGATACCCTGGATGATCCTGATGGAGTCGTCGATGGAGGGCTCCTCCACCATGACAGGCTGGAAACGCCGCTCCAGGGCGGAGTCCTTCTCAATGTACTTGCGGTACTCGGTGAGAGTGGTGGCGCCAATGACCTGAATCTCGCCCCGGCTCAGGGCGGGCTTGAGAATGTTGGCGGCGTTCATGGAGCCCTCGGCGTCGCCGGCGCCCACGATGTTGTGCACCTCGTCGATGACCAGGATGATGTTGCCCAGCTTCTTGATCTCCTCGATGAGGCCCTTCATGCGGCTCTCAAATTGGCCGCGGAACTGGGTGCCCGCCACCAGGGCGGTGAGATCCAGCAGGTAGACCTCCTTGTCCAGCAGCTTATAGGGTACGTCCCGCTGGTAGATCTTCTGGGCCAGGCCCTCGGCGATGGCGGTCTTGCCCACGCCGGGCTCACCGATCAGACAAGGGTTGTTCTTCTGGCGGCGGTTGAGGATCTGGATGGTGCGCTGGATCTCCTCGTCCCGGCCGATGATGCGGTCCAGCTTGCCGTCAGCGGCCTTCTGAGTCAGGGAGATGCAGTAATTCTCCAAAAACTTGCGCTTGGGCTGCTTTTCGCCCTTCTTGTCCTTGTCTCCGCGCTCGGCGCGGGGCTGCTCCCGCTCAGGGGGCTGGGCCTGGGGGCTTTGAGCCGAGCCAAAGAGCTTGTTGAGGAAGGGGAAGGTGGCGGTTTTGCCCTCGTCCTCCTCGTCTTCGTCGGCCTCCTCCGCGGACATCAGTCCCTCCATGCCCTCGGCGCCGCCGAAGGCGGACATCATCTCATTGGTCAGGCCCTCCAGATCCTCGTCACTGATGCCCATCTTCTGCATCATATCTTCCACGGGCTTGATGCCCATTTCCTTCGCGCACTTGAGGCAGAGGCCCTCGCTTTTGGTGGTCCCGCCCTCCATCTTCTGGATAAAGATCACGGCCACATTTTTATGGCATCTGGAACAAAGTGTGGGTTGCATTTGTATTCAGCTCCTTTGGAGGGGAGAATAGTCCCCTCAGAGAAATGATTCTAATTCGAAATTATGAACTGCGTATGAATCACGCCTGTTTTCTTTTCTTTAAAGCCTTCCGGTACTGGAAGATATAACTGCACAGGGCGGCCAGAGTGAGGGCCAGGGCAAAGGAGATCAGTCCGGTGGCCCAGGGGCGTGGGATGGCAGGGAAGAGCACCAGCGCGGCGCAGACCACAAAAAAGACGCCGGTAGAGGTCTTGCCCAGCCAGTTGGAGGAGATCACATCACCCAGTTTCTGGTACATGAGATAGCCGCCGATGGCCATGGTCAGCTCCTTTAGGAAAAAGACGACGACCGCCCACAGAGGGATGATGCCGTCGGCGGTGATGCAGATAATGACCGTAAAGGTCATCAGCTTGTCCGCCAGAGGGTCCAGAATCCGCCCCAGCTTGGTGATCTGGTTGAAGTGCCGGGCGATCCAGCCGTCAGCTACATCGGTGAGGAAGGCGGTTAAATAGATCAGCACCGCCCAGCGATGAGCGTCTGGAGCGGGCTGAAAGAAGACGACGGCAAAGACCGGCACCAGTACTAGCCGGAGGAGGGAGAGAAGGTTTGGGATGGACATAGGAGCTTCACCTGATTTTCTTTGGTTTAGGGCGGGATTACAGGCCGCTGAGCAGGGAGAGGGGATTGGTAGTCATGAAGAATTTCAGCAGGTGGGTTTGGTTTACCAGGGACTCAGGCAGTACGTGCCCGAAGAATTGCAGCAGCCAGGCCGCCACAAACAGAAGGACGCAGGCCTGCACCAGGCCAAACAGCGCGCCGCAGGTCTTGTTCAGGAAATGTAGTCCGGGCAGCCGCGCCACCAGATCCAGGGCATGGCTGATCAACTTCCAGGCAATGAGAATGAGGGCGAAGCCCAGCAGAAAGAGGATCAGGTAGGCGGCGGACTGGGCGATGGCAGCCGCAACTGCGGCGGCCGCGCTCGCGGCCACGGAGGTCATTCCGTTCTCCACGGCCTTGTCCACGGTGTTGATCAGGGTTTCATAAAAGCCCATCTCCCGCAGGGCGTTCAGTACCCCGTCCAGAGGCACGTCGTCGGGGGACAGGGCAGCGGAGCCCTCCTCCGCCACTTGCTGCTGGATGGAGGCGTTGAGCTGTTCCTCGATGGCCGAGGCGAATTTGGGCTCTAAGGCATCCGCCACTATGGGGGAGAGGGTGCGGGCGGCGAAGCTGGCGCCCACAAAAGCCACCAGCACAGCCAGCAGACCGCACAGGGACAGGATGAACCCCCGGTGGGCGCCCACCAGGGCGAAGAGCAGCAGCACGGCCAGAATCAGGCCGTCAGCAATCAGATAAGCCATAGGGTTTTCCTCCGAATTTATTGAGGGACATAGAGGCGGGCGGTGGTGCTGTCAATGAGCATGGCGCTGCCGTCGGAGCGCTGTAAAACCTTTTGTGCGTTCTGTGTGCCGTTCAGGGTGTTATAGAGCTCCAGATCCTGGCTGTAGATATCCAGCCGGTCGGCGGTGAGTACGCCGACATACCGCCCGGCAGCGGAGAGAGAGAGTACCTGCTCCTCTACGGGGAGGGCAGCGGCCAGCTCACCTGAAGCGTTTATGGTGAGCAGCTCCGCCGTACTGCCCGCCCGGTATTTCCCCAGCAGGAGGGAGGCGGTGCCGTCCCCGTCCAGGGAAAAGGCCTTTAGGTAGCGCCCCCCGTAGTCGTAGGAGCCGGAGAGCACGCCGTCCCCGGAGACAATATAGAGCCCGGACTCACCCAGGGCCCAAATGCCGCTGCTGGTCCAGCGCAGATCAAGAATCGCGTTGTTGCCCACCGGGTAGGTCCAGTCCGGCTCCGTTTCCTCCTCCGTGCGGTCCAGGCGATAGAGGTCCACCCGGCTCTCAAAATTACCGTCCGTAAGGCCGATGGTGAGCAGAGCCACCGATTTGTTGTCCGGGGCAACGGCGGCGTCCATCACAAAACGGTTGGACAGGCTGAAGCGCACCAGAGGACTGTAGCTGTTGTCGTAGACCGTCACTGAGCCCTTGTGCCCGCTCTCCTGGCTGGTGACGGCCAGCCAGCCGTTCTGGTTCACATCGGCGGACAGGAGGGCCTGGCCGTCCTCTTGGGTGAGGGAAAAGACCTCCTCCCGACCGGAGTAGACAAAGAGCTCCCGGCCGCCGGCATCATAGACCAGAGCGGTGCCGCCTGCGGTGCTGACCACAGGATTTGTCATGGAAACGGCCTGATCCACAAAGGCCTGACCGCTGCCCGAATATAGCCGGATGGTGTTGGGGGAGCAGACCAGAAGATCTCCGTCCACGACGGCAAAGGCGTTGGAGGAGTCCCCAACAAAATGAAAGGACTCCGCCTGTCCGCTGTCGTTGCGCGCCAAGGTGCGGTAGGAGAACCAGCGCTTGATGAAGTCAAAATTCAGCTTGTCATAGTTGGCCACCAGGGCGACCGCGCCCACCATCAGGGCCAGTGTCACCAGAAAGGCCAGGAACCGGACAAAACGGTTGGGGCGCTTTTTGGGTTTGGGGGCGGCGTTGGGACGGCTGCCGTTGATATCTTCCATTCTATGCTCCTTCATGGATTTCATGCGGCAGAGGCATAAGCGGCACAGATAAAAGGGGCGCTTGTGCAGGCCCTGCAATAGAATTATTTTTTCGTTCCCAAATAGACTGACGTTATGGCGCAGAGGATGGCGGCGCCGATGGCGAACCACAGTGCAGCAGGCATAGAAATACCTCCAGAGTTCACATAAGGGCAGGAGAGTGAGCTATAGGACGTCCTCCTGATACCAAAGTTTGGTCATATAGAGCCCCCCGGCGGGTACAGTAGGCCCGGCGGCGGTGCGGTTGCGGCCTTCCAGAATGGCGGGCACGTCATCGGGGGAGAATTTGCCGTCGGCGGCGTAGACACAAGTGCCCACCATGGCACGCACCATGTTGTAGAGAAAGCCGTCGGCGCACACCCGGCACTCGATCAGTTCTCCGCTGCGGGAGATATTAAAGTAGTGAACCGTGCGCACGGTGGTGCGGGTTTCGGTGCCGACGCTCCGAACAGCCGCGAAGTCGTGGGTACCCACAAAGTGGGAGGCCGCACGCTGCATCACAGTCTCGTCCAGGTGTTTGGGATAGAACCAGGCGCGGTTGACGTAAAATGCGTTCCGTATGTGGGAATTGTAGATGCGGTAAGTGTACTCCTTTTTCAGGCAGGAGCCGATGGCGTTGAAGCCGTCGGGCACCTCGGTAGCCTTTACCACCACGATGTCATCGGGCAGCCGGGTGTTCACCGCCAGGGGAATCCGGTCGCAGGGGATACGGGAGGAGGTGCGGAAATTGGCGATATAGGTCTCCGCGTGCACGCCGGCGTCAGTGCGGCCCGCGCCGGTACATTTGACCGGGTGGCCCACCACCGAGGCCAGGGAGTGTTCCAGCGTCTCCGCCACGGTGACGGCGTTCTTTTGAACCTGCCAGCCGTGATAGGCCGTCCCCACATACATCAGTTTTAAGGCAATGTTTCGCATGACGGCCTCTCACGTCTCCAGTCTTTCGTTCTACTTCGGTTCCTCTCCGCCGGCCCAGCCGGCGGAGCCTACGCTACAAACGTGCCGCCGGCACGTTTGCTTTACGCTGCGGTGCCAGCCGTGATAGGCCGTCCCCACATACATCAAGCGTAGCGCAATATTTCTCATAAAGCTTTAAAATCCCATTATTTTTTTCTTAAAGTCCAAAGTGCCGCAGCACGCCGATGCCCACACACAGAAGCACCGCGAAGACCAGAGCGGCGATGTCGATGCCCTTTAGCTTGAGCTGGCGCAGGCGGGTGCGGCCCTCTCCGCCGTGGTAGCAGCGGCACTCCATGGCAATGGCAAGCTCGTCGGCCCGGCGGAAGGCGGAAATGAACAGGGGTACCAGCAGGGGCACCAGGGCCTTGGCCTTCTGGAGCAGGTTGCCGGTATCGAAGTCGGCGCCGCGGGCCTTCTGAGCGGACATGATCTTGTCCGTCTCCTCGATGAGGGTGGGGATGAAGCGCAGGGCGATGGACATCATCATGGACAGCTCATGCACCGGCACATGGAGGGTTTTCAGCGGTCCCATCAGTTTTTCCAGGCCGTCGGTGAGCAGGATGGGGGAGGTGGTGTAGGTCAGCAGGAAGGTGCAGGTGATGAGCATGGCGATGCGCAGTACCATAAACACCGCCGCCCAGATGCCCTCCGGGTAGATGGTGAAAATCCAGAAGGATACCAGCGGAGCCCCTTTCCCCCGGGTGTAGAACAGGTTGAGCAGGCCGGTGATAATGACGATGATGAGGATGGGCTTCATGCCACGCAGGATACTCCTGATGCCCACCTTGGACACAGCGATCAGCACCGCCAGCAGGACGAACAGGATAGCGTAGGATACCACCTGCTTGGCCAGAAACAGAGCCACAATATAGGCCACCGTGAACAGCAGCTTGGTGCGGGGGTCCAGCCGGTGAAGCAGGGTGTTGCCTGGGAAGTACTGGCCCAGTGTAATGTCCTTCAATGCCATTTACACCGCCCCCCTTTCGCCGGGTGCAGACTGCTTCTGCTGACCGGCATGGCCCAGTTTGGCCAGGACGGCGTCTCTGGCCTGCTCCGTGGTGTAGACCGACGGGTCGATGTCCACGCCCATGGCCCGCAGGCGGTGGAACACCCGGGTCATGGCGGGCACGCCCAAGCCCATAGCCTCCAGCTCGTCCCCGTGGGCAAAGACCTCCCGGGGCGCGCCGGAGAAGGGAATCCGGCCGTCGTTGATCACCACCAGCCGGTCCACCGTCCGGGCCACTTCCTCCATGGAGTGGGAAACGATGATGATAGTGGCGTTTTTGGCCGTGTGATAGTCGTGGATGTTGCCCAGAATAGACGCCACGCCAACTGGGTCCAGGCCGGCGGTGGGCTCGTCCAGTATGAGCACGGAGGGCTCCATGGCAATAACGCCGGCGATGGCGACCCGGCGCTTTTGTCCGCCGGACAGCTCAAAGGGGGATTTTTCCAGCATGTCCTCCCGCAACCCAACAAACTGGGCGGCCTCGCGCACCCGGCGGTCGACCTCCCCCTCGTCCAGCCCCATGTTTTTGGGGCCGAAGGCGATATCCTTATAGATGGTCTCCTCAAAGAGCTGGTACTCCGGGTACTGAAACACCAGTCCCACCTGGAAGCGGGTCTGGCGGGTGCGCTCCTTGCTCTCCCAGATATCCCGGCCCTCGAAGAGGACGCGGCCGGAGGTGGGCTTGAGCAGCCCGTTGAGGTGCTGGATGAGGGTGGATTTGCCCGAGCCGGTGTGGCCGATGATGCCCAGGTACTCCCCGCGGTAGGCGGTAAAGTCCACGTCCACCAGGGCCCCGTGTTCAAAGGGGGTACCGGCGGAATAGATGTGGCTCAGGCGCTCCGTCTGAATGATCGGTTCCAATGGCTTCATTCCTTTATCATTTGGTGCATGCCCGCAGGTCACGCCCGTGTTTGCAGCAGATCAAAGAGCGCCTGGGCACATTCCTCGTCGCTCAGTGCGTCCAGAGGAACGTCCACCCCCGCCTGCCGGAGCTGCCACAGCAGCTCGGTGGTCTCGGGGACAGTGAGGCCCACGGCCTTCAACTCCTCCACCCGCTGAAAGACCTCCCGGGGGGTGCCGTCGGCCGCCACCCGGCCCTTGGCCATGACCACCAGCCGGTCGGCCTGGGCGGCCTCGTCCATATGGTGGGTGATGAGCACTACCGTCACGCCGGAGGAGCGGTTGAGCTCACGGATGGTCTTCATGACCTCCGCCCGGCCGATGGGGTCCAGCATGGCGGTGGGCTCGTCCAGCACAATGCAGCGGGGCGCCATAGCGATGACACCGGCAATGGCCACCCGCTGTTTCTGTCCGCCGGAGAGCAGGTGGGGGGCGTGCTCCCGGTACTCGTACATGCCCACTGCCTTGAGGGCGTCGTCCACCCTCCGGCGGATCTCCGCCGGGGGCACCCCCAGATTCTCAGGGGCGAAGGCCACGTCCTCCTCCACCACGTTGGCAACGATCTGGTTGTCCGGGTTCTGGAATACCATGCCCACGGTGCGGCGGATGTCCAGCAGTTTATCCTCGTCGGCGGTGTCGATGCCGTCCACGTAGACTTTGCCGCCGGAGGGCAGCAGGATGGCGTTCAGGTGCTTGGCCAGGGTGGACTTGCCGGAGCCGTTGTGCCCCAGCACAGCCACGAAGGAGCCCTCCTCGATGTCCAGGCTTACCCCGTCCAGCACAAAGGGGTTGACCGCCCCCTCCTCCGCATAGGCGAAGCGGAGCCCCTCTGTTTGAATGATTGCATGGTTCATATAGCACATCACTCCTTATTCGGCGGTCCAGCGGCCCGTGGCCCCGCAGGGGAGGGCCAGGCCGGTGGCAGTTACGGGCAGGCCCAGCTCCTGGCTCTCGGTGCGGCCGCCGTACCGGCGGGCTACCAGAGTCTCCAGCAGGTAGGTCAGTACCGAGGGGGCTAGCCCCGTAGTATAGGAGTTAATGAGGAAAAACAGGGGTTCGTCCGAGAGCACCCCGGCTACCAGCTCCACAAAGGGGAAGAGGTTTTCCTCCAGCTTCCAGACCTCGCCGGAGGGGCCCCGGCCGTAGGAGGGGGGGTCCATGATGACTGCATCGTACCGGCGGCCCCGGCGGATCTCCCGCTCCACGAACTTGGCGCAGTCGTCCACGATCCAGCGGATGGGCGCGTCAGACAGGCCGGAGGAGGCCGCGTTCTCCCGCGCCCAGCTCACCATGCCCTTGGCCGCGTCCACGTGGCACACGGCGGCTCCCGCCGCCGCGCAGGCCACCGAGGCCGCGCCGGTGTAGGCAAAGAGGTTGAGCACCCGGATGGGCCGCCCGGCGGAGCGGATGCGCTCCATGGCGAAATCCCAGTTGGCCGCCTGCTCCGGGAAGACGCCGGTATGCTTGAAGTTCATAGGCTTGATGTTGAGGGTCAGCCCCTTGTAACCCAATGTCCAGCGCTGGGGCAGTTCCTTCTTGACCCACTGGCCCCCTCCGGTGGAGGCGCGCTGGTACCGGGCGTCGTGCCTCCGCCATCCGGGATGCCGCCCCTCCGGACGCCAGATGGCCTGAGGATCGGGCCGCACCAACAGATACTTGCCCCAGCGCTCCAGACGCTCGCCGCCGCCGCAGTCCAGCAGCTCATAGTCCTTCCAGTCAGTTGAAATCCACATAATACGATCTTCCCACCATAGTTTTTGTCATAATCATCCTATTATATCATTCCCTACTAGACCAGTCAACGAAAAGAAGCGCAAACAATAGAGGCGCGGGGTGAAAAATCTGAATCAACCCGCGCCCCTATGCGGCGGCTCCTGTAAACGGCTCAGGCGCCTCTGTAAGACGGTTTAATCCACGCACCCCGTGAGGGGTGCGACTTATACCGGGGATGCTTGGTGATGTCGTATTTCTCACTATTTCAATCCACGCACCCCGCGAGGGGTGCGACTGGAGGCAACCCGTAGCCTTTTCCGTGCGTTCCGATTTCAATCCACGCACCCCGCGAGGGGTGCGACGCAGCGGCTTGACGCGCTGGGCCATATCCCAGGTATTTCAATCCACGCACCCCGCGAGGGGTGCGACCGTCCTCGCCCTCCTCCGGGAAGGCCGCCCGGTTCTCATTTCAATCCACGCACCCCGCGAGGGGTGCGACTTTATGGAGGTCAACAGAATCCTTATGGGACTGAATATTTCAATCCACGCACCCCGCGAGGGGTGCGACGGCACCAGACGGCGAGCTGGTACTAGCTGTAGCACCATTTCAATCCACGCACCCCGCGAGGGGTGCGACTTGCTCCTCCTTACTTCCGGTCCGCCAGCGCCACATTTCAATCCACGCACCCCGCGAGGGGTGCGACCGCCGCCTTCCGGTGGCGGAACAGTCCGCCGGGGAATTTCAATCCACGCACCCCGCGAGGGGTGCGACCAGTCGCTCGGACACAGCGACCAGGACCTAACGTATTTCAATCCACGCACCCCGCGAGGGGTGCGACGTCACGCAGGGCGGATATGCCCTCCGTGAGGGAATTTCAATCCACGCACCCCGCGAGGGGTGCGACCATCGGCTGCCGCGGCCACAGCGTCCTCCACCATGGTATTTCAATCCACGCACCCCGCGAGGGGTGCGACATCTCAGCCATCAACGCCGGCTGCTCCAAGTCAATTTCAATCCACGCACCCCGCGAGGGGTGCGACTGTGGAGCCGGGAGGGCGGAGGTAAAATAGTCGTGATTTCAATCCACGCACCCCGCGAGGGGTGCGACGGCTGCTTTAATCAGATTCAGCCAATGTCAGGAATATATTTCAATCCACGCACCCCGCGAGGGGTGCGACAAGCTAACCTTGTGAGATTATGATAGCACATAAATATTTCAATCCACGCACCCCGCGAGGGGTGCGACTGGGCTCACTCCGCAGTGTCACTCCCGCCGCGTATTTCAATCCACGCACCCCGCGAGGGGTGCGACGATTGCCATCCGTGAGGGAGACGCCTGGACGTGATTTCAATCCACGCACCCCGCGAGGGGTGCGACGTTCTTTTCTAACGAAGCAATCTCTTAGCATATAATTTCAATCCACGCACCCCGCGAGGGGTGCGACCTCCGTCTGTTGTTCTTTTGCCTGCTGTTGACCATGATTTCAATCCACGCACCCCGCGAGGGGTGCGACCTTGTGGAGCCGGAGCAAACGGGGTAACAGGATTATTTCAATCCACGCACCCCGCGAGGGGTGCGACGGTTGTAAAGTGATTGAGCTCCCCATCCCCAGTATTTCAATCCACGCACCCCGCGAGGGGTGCGACTTCGTCCTCCTCATCAGTGTTATTGACCAGACTGTTATTTCAATCCACGCACCCCGCGAGGGGTGCGACAAGGGGCGGGGGCAATAGCCTCCGCCCTCTATTTTTATTTCAATCCACGCACCCCGCGAGGGGTGCGACGGTATCTGTGACTGGCTGGGCGTGGCCTGGCAGGGCGATTTCAATCCACGCACCCCGCGAGGGGTGCGACCGGTCCTTCATGATGTAGTCAGCGTTCTCGTTCTATTTCAATCCACGCACCCCGCGAGGGGTGCGACGCGGCCATGTTGCACATCTGAGACTGGACGCCGTTATTTCAATCCACGCACCCCGCGAGGGGTGCGACGGAGGATGGGAGCGCATACACAGAGCGACGGGAGATATTTCAATCCACGCACCCCGCGAGGGGTGCGACCTGGCTCAGCAAGCCCTACACCGCCTCCCTCCATGAATTTCAATCCACGCACCCCGCGAGGGGTGCGACCATTGCAGACCGTTTTCTCCGCTGTTAACTGTAGCAATTTCAATCCACGCACCCCGCGAGGGGTGCGACCGATCAGTTGCTTTCTCATAGGCTGACCGCCACCAATTTCAATCCACGCACCCCGCGAGGGGTGCGACTGTCCGACATCGCGTACTACGTCCCTCATGCTGTATTTCAATCCACGCACCCCGCGAGGGGTGCGACATGCTCGGCTCTGACGGTTGGGGGGCTGGCTCTGATTTCAATCCACGCACCCCGCGAGGGGTGCGACGATGCCAACCTCCCCAGTTGGGCCGCCCCTATGCAGATTTCAATCCACGCACCCCGCGAGGGGTGCGACTATTGCGGTGAAAGATTGTCTCCAATCGCCAGTTATTTCAATCCACGCACCCCGCGAGGGGTGCGACGGATGTATCCCACAATTCCCTCCTCAGATGCCTTCAATTTCAATCCACGCACCCCGCGAGGGGTGCGACCGCGGAGAGCATCGACGATGTGTGGGCGGTCATAATTTCAATCCACGCACCCCGCGAGGGGTGCGACGGGTGTCCTCCTTCCCAGGACACTTCACCTCAATCCATTTCAATCCACGCACCCCGCGAGGGGTGCGACATACGGCCTGCGGGTAGCTCCTCTCCGGCCTCTAATTTCAATCCACGCACCCCGCGAGGGGTGCGACTCACAGTGATGACCGCCACTCCGGTGATACCCAAAATTTCAATCCACGCACCCCGCGAGGGGTGCGACGCGGGCAGATACCGTAGTATCCTGATAAGCAGGATTTCAATCCACGCACCCCGCGAGGGGTGCGACGGAACCGTTGACGTTGCCAGGCCCGTGTCCAGGGTCGATTTCAATCCACGCACCCCGCGAGGGGTGCGACGGTAGCGCACCCACAGGCCGTCCTCGTCCTGCACCTATTTCAATCCACGCACCCCGCGAGGGGTGCGACTCTTCCTGGCTCTTGTCCAGGGCGTCCTTCATACCCTATTTCAATCCACGCACCCCGCGAGGGGTGCGACTGCTTGGGGGAGTTGACCATCTGATGGAGGACCTTATTTCAATCCACGCACCCCGCGAGGGGTGCGACCATCGCCGACGCCTACGGCTTCGGCCCCAAGCAGCTATTTCAATCCACGCACCCCGCGAGGGGTGCGACGGCATCTGTGAGTTCCTGGGCGTCGCGTGGCGGGACATTTCAATCCACGCACCCCGCGAGGGGTGCGACTCTGAGCGCACAATTCTGATTTTAGATCGGAAGAGCACACGTCTGAACTCCAGTCACACTGATAT
>ONZW01001134.1_pt1 | contig 13719 bp, 8 predicted proteins | sample 1671071 | NCBI WGS metagenome assembly ONZW01 (sample SAMN06348119, study PRJEB24527) | human gut metagenome | biome: human gut; feature: ankylosing spondylitis patient; material: feces | host: Homo sapiens | place: China | collected 2015-10
TATCCCTGCTGGCTTATTTTTTTATCGAAAAGGAGATAAACGACATGAGAAAAGAACAGATTATTACGACAAACAATAATCAGATGGAGGAGAAAGGCATGAAGAACAGATTCATTCACTTTAAGAAGAGATTCGTTCCGGCATTATCTGGGGCACTTATGGGAGTAATGCTTATGAGCACTACTTGTTTTGCAGCAGGTACAGGTACTTCCGCAGTAACACAGCCGCTTGAGAATTTAAAGACACTTATCATTGCAGTCATTGGTGCGGTTGGTGTCATCATTCTTGCAAAGAATGTTATGGAGTTCGCACAAGCCTACCAGCAGCAGGATTCATCTACCATGAACTCTGCACTGAAAGGAATTGTAGCAGGTGTCATGATGGCTGGTATTTCAACAGTACTGACATTCTTAGGCTTCTAAGATTGGGGAAATGCATTTCCCCTTTTAGTAAAAGGAAAGAGGTGAATAACAAGTATGGATATTTTTAAGCTTGGAGACAAGATCCTTGCACTTCTTGAGGCAGTGTTTGGGTTTTGGAACAATCAGATATCCCTGGTCTTTGCAATGCTTGGACAGTCACCGGTCAGTTTCAAGGGCGGAGGTCCCTGGGCAGTCATTGAGGGGATAGAGCCGGTCTTTGTAGCGGTCGGCTCTTCCCTCGTTGTGCTGTTCTTTGTTATCGGTTTCTGCTCGGAAAGCATAGATGTAAAAGATGAGATGAGGTTTGAATCAATCCTGCGTATGCTTATCCGACTGGGACTTGCAGAATGGTTTGTTGCAAATAATGTCACGATTATGAAAGCATTTTTTACTTCCATAGGAAATCTGGTAGGACTTATATCTGCCGGGACAACAACGCAGCTTGCCATTGACAGTACACAGGCAGATATCATTAAAGGACTCGGATTTGGTGAAAGTCTGGTAATGCTGATACTTACAGCTTTGCTTGCAATCATCATTATTATCTGTGGATTCTTTATCATCTACACAGTGTATTTCAGGTTCTTAAAGATACTGATTATTGTGCCGCTTGGTGCGATTGCATGCTCCACAATGGCAGGAAACAGAATGGTCAGTCATACAATGGCTACCTACTGCAAATATTTTCTTTCGTGTGTATTCGAGGCAGTAACGATGGCACTTGCAATTGTGGTATGTAATGCATTTATCAATGCAGGACTTCCAGCATTTACAGGAAGTTACGCTGACTGGGCACAGACGCTTATTTATTTGTGTGAAATGACATTTACGATAGCAATGACTGTTGGAAGTGTGAAGGGTGCACAGACACTTACAAGCAAGGCATTTGGATTATAGAAGGAGGCAGAAATGGATAATGAAAAGAAACAGGTTACTTATAATTCAAGCATAACCGGAGAAACGCAGGTGACATTTGATATCCAGCAGTATATGAATAACAGGGCAATGTTTATTGGTCTTATGTGTAATGAAGATGGATATGAGGAACCTTTTGGGGATGTGACTGTGAATTTGTCGGTTGCAGCACCAAATTACTGCGGATATCTGAATGTGAATGACATGCCGGATATTGAAAAGTTTATTACAGATAACGACCTTGGAGAGTTTACAGGATTCACGCAAAGGAGTGGTTTCTGCGAATATCCGCTTTATCTGTTCAATGTAGATAAGCTTAGAGAACTGTGTCCGGATGGAATGGATAAGTATGAGGCGAATATTGGAATGACAAGAAAGCCGGAGACAAAGGATTTATCAAGATAGGAGGCAGGGACAATGGTAATCGAAGTAAACAAGGATATTGACCGCTATCAGGAATCGGTTGCGATGGGACTTACTGCAAGGCAGCTTATATTTTCTATTGCAAGCGTAGTAGTCGGTGGCGGTATCGTCCTTCTTCTTTACAAGTATATCGGTCTTACGGGTTCTGCTTATGTGGCAATTCCCTGTGTGGCACCGATTGCACTTGGCGGATTCTATTCCTTTAACGGGATGAATTTCTACGAGTATATGGGAAAGAAACTGCATTTTATGTTTGGAAACAAGGCACTTACCTATGTATCAACAGAAGGAGAGCCTGCAATAAAGCAGTTAGAAGTAGAGCAGAATGAACAGGTAAAGAAGAAAGGCAGAAAGGCTGAACCGGAGACTGTAACAGCTGATTCGGCTGTAAAGAAGCAGGAGGAGTTTGAAGCAATGAAGAAAAAGACGAGAAACATGCTGCTTGGACTTGTCGCAGTCATTGTGGCGGCAGCAGCAGGCATTGCAGCATATAAGGCAATGCATTAGAAACGAATAGTATCTGACCGCAAGGTCGGGAACACAGCCCGCAGGGTGAAGTTCCCGGCGGGCTTTCATTATAAGAAAGCGAGGTTAGAGACATGGGTTTATTTACAGACGGATTTAAGTTATTAAAGAAGGCGAGTGAGCCTTTGTATAAGACACCTAAATCCATTCAGGAAACCATAGAGATTATGGCGGTGGCTGAAAACGGCATTTTTGAAGTAAGCAAAAATAAGTATTCCAAATGCTACCGCTTTCAGGACATCAATTACACGACAGCAACGGAGGATGAGCAGATCGGTATTTTCGAGAGGTATTGCAAGTTCCTAAATTCGCTGGACTGTAATTATAAGATTACGATCAACAATAAGAACAAAAACATGGATGAACTCCGTGACAAGGTTCTGATTGCTGAGAAAAACGATGGCTTCAATAATTATAGAAGAATCTACAATGACATCATTGAGGAGAAGATTATTGAGGGCAGACAGGGGATTGAGCAGGAGAGATACCTGACAATCACGATTGAGAGAAAGAACTTCGAGGAGGCAAAGGCACAGTTTGCTACCCTTGAGGCAACGATACACAAGGCTTTCATTGAGCTTGGGGCAGAGATTGTTCCGCTTAATGGCAATGAGAGACTGAAAGTGCTCTATGATTATTATCATCTTGGAGATGAGGGCAGCTTTGATTTTGATATCAAAAAGGCAAAGAAGGTCGGGGCAGATTTTAGAAATGATCTGTGCAATGGGATGGTGAAATATTTCCCGGACCATTTTGAGGATGAGAGTAAATTCTGCAAGGCACTTTTCATCAAAAAGTATCCGAGCAGTTTGTCAGACAGATTTATCAATGAGATTACTTCCCTTCCGGTTCATTCCATCACGAGCATTGATGTGGTGCCTGTTCCTAAGGATTTGACTACAAAGGTGCTTCAGAAGAAATACCTTGGTATTGAGTCGGATATCATTAAGCAGCAGAGAGTCCGTAATAAGAATAACGACTTTTCTACGGAAATTTCATATGCCAAGAGAACGGAGAAAAAGGAGATTGAGGAAATCATGGATGATGTCCGTGAGAATGACCAGTGCCTTTTCTTTGTGGGAGTAACCATTATTCTTATGGCAGAAAGCAAGAAGGAGCTTGAGAGTGTATGTGAGACTGTGGAGACTATCGGAAAGCGTAACAGCTGCACGATTGATACACACTACTTAAAGCAGAGGGAGGCACTCAACACAGCGCTTCCGATTGGTGTAAGACAGGTGGAGACAATGCGTACCCTTCTTACCCAGTCACTTGCGGTGCTTATGCCATTCAATGTGCAGGAATTAAATGACAGCACAGGGAACTATTATGGTATCAATCAGATCAGCAAGAATGTGAATATCGGCAATAGAAAGAAGCTCATCAATGGAAATGGCTTTGTATTTGGTGTGCCGGGTTCCGGTAAATCCTTCTTCTGTAAGATGGAGATGGGCAGCGTATTCTTGTCGGGAGATGATGAAATAATCGTCATAGATCCAATGAACGAGTACTTTGATATTGCCGAGACTTATGGCGGAACTGTAGTAAATATGTCTACCTACACGGATAACTATGTGAATCCGCTGGAGATGGATGTATGGAGCCTTGATCCGAATGATTCCAAAGGAATGGTTAGAGAAAAGGGCGAGTTTATGCTTGGACTTTGTGAGCAGTGTATCGGGGACAGCTTAAATTCAAGACAGAAGTCAATCATTGATCGTTGTGTGAGAAAGCTGTATATCGACATTGCAAGGAGCAAAGAGAAGTATATCCCGGTGATGAGTGATTTTTACGATATCCTTATGGCACAGCCGGAGGATGAGGCAAAGGACATTGCATTGTCTTTGGAGCTTTTCGTAAATGGTTCACTTAATATTTTCAATCATCAGACAAATGTGGATGTGGATAACAGATTCACAGTATATGGCATCAGGGACTTAGGTACGGAGCTTAGTCCTATCACAATGCTTGTCATGATGGAGTCTATTCAGAACAGGATTGTTGAGAATGGCAAGAGAGGCAAGGCAACATGGCTCTATATTGATGAGTTTCACGTCCTGCTTAATTCCGAGTATTCCGCAAAATATCTGCAGCAGCTCTGGAAGAAAGTAAGAAAGCAGGGAGGACTTTGTACCGGTATCACGCAGAATGTTGTCGATCTGTTGCAGAATTACACAGCAACAACAATGCTTGCAAACTCAGAGTTCGTGGCACTTTTAAAGCAGGCAAACACGGACAGTTCCAAGATGGCGGAGGTTATCGGAGTATCAGAGGCACAGCTTCGATTCGTAACCAATACTGCATCGGGAATGGGGCTTATTAAGTGTGGCTCAGTGGTAATTCCATTTGATAATCAGATTAGTAAGGATACAGATTTGTACAGGCTGTATAATACCAACATTCATGAGAAGATTGCAGAACAGAAGAAACGTGAAATGCAGAATAATGTCGAATAATGTTGATAGAGGTCGCAATTTGCGACCTCAAAGCATAGCCATCCGGGAAGCTGGGTGGCTGTTTTGCATTTTGAGTGAAAGAAGGTGAGAACATTGAAGATAAAGAAAGTGGATGACAAGCCAATGGTCATTCACACCAAGGAGAAAGCCAAGATTCATGCCCACGAACCAAAGGGAGCCAAGATTAAAGGCAGCAACATCTATACAGTAGAGAGAGGTCCGAAAGTGCATGATGCTAAAGCCAATGAAATGGATAAAAAAGCATCTGAAAAATTAATGTTTCAGAAAAGTGCTGGTGGAAAGCGTACTTATAGAAAGAGTACCATTCATCAATCGGAGGCTAAGGATAAAGGTCTTTCTAAGTTTAAGCGTAACATCAGAGAGTCAGGAACTTCCATCAAGACCAAGAATACCAATCTTCACATAGCAGGAAGAACAGGAGCACTTGCAGCCGGGGCAGTAACAGAGCAGGTAGAAGGTGGGCATGAGGTATCGCAGGCAGCATATCTTGCATATGAAGCAAGCCGCCCTGTTACCGGAACTGCTTCTAAGGGTGCTGCACTTTTCAGGAAAAAGGCGGCAGCCGAGGCAAAGAAGCGTATCAAGAAGGTAGAGGCAGGAAAGAAGCTGGCAAAAAAGACAGCAAAGAAAGCTGCCAAAGATACTGCCAAAACCGTAGCTAAAGAGACGGCAAAAGAAACAGCCAAGACTACTGCCAAGGTTGCAGCGAAAACTGCTACAAAGGCAGCTGCTACAGCGGCAGGAACAGCGGTTGCACCGGGAGTTGGTACTGCAGTCGGTATGGCAGCCGGATATGCGGCAGGTGTGTCCATAGAGGTCAAGGATGAAAAGATGACCAACCGGAGCAGGAAGATAAAATTCTTTCTGGATAAGATGAAAGCACAGGAGAATCAGACAGACAGCGTGGCAAAGCTGGTAAAGGATCTGATTGTGCGAAAAGCGATTACCTGGGTAAAGGCAGCGGCACCGATTGTCGGACTGGTGCTTTTATTACTTGTTCTTGTAGTTGCCATGATTGCGGTTCCGGTTATAGCGGTGATAGCAATCCTTTACAATTCACCATTTGCTTTATTTCTGCCACCACTTGAATCAGGAGATACCGTGCAGACAGTAACGAGTGCTTATGTGCAGGAGTTTAACCGGGATGTGAATACGAAAGTGAATGAGCATACCGGATATGACCTTGGAGAGCTAGTATATGTGGATTATGAAGGTATGGAAGAAAACCCAAGCAATTACTATGACATCATGGCAGTCTATATGGTCAAGCATGGTGTCGGAGATACAGCAACAGTCATGAATGATACTTCTAAAGGCTGGCTGCAGGCAGTTGTAAATGATATGTGTTCATACACCACAAGCACCGGAACAAAGGATGTGGAAGAAACAGATGCAGACGGCAATGTGACTACTGTCACGAAGTCTGTTCTGTATGTGAATGTAACGCTGAAATCGTACAGGGATATGATTTCGGTCTATGGGTTTAACTCTGATCATGTGGAAATGCTTGAGCAGATCATGAGTCCGGAGTTTATGGGACAGCTTGGATATGCCGGAAGCGGAAGTGGCGGCGGAGGCGGAAGTCCGGGAGTAAGCTCCATGACTGAGGATGAAATCAATGCCATCCTAAACGAAATTACAGACAGCAGGCAGAAAACAGTCTGCTCCTATGCACTACACAGAGTTGGTTTTCCTTATAGTCAGGATTTAAGAGACAGCGGTAACTATTATGACTGCAGTTCCTTAGCCTATTATTCATGGAAAGATGCAGGCGTGGATATTAGTTATGGCGGTGCAACCACAGCGGCAGCGGAGGCACAGGGACTTGATGAAGCCGGAAAGACTGTCTCCTTTGATGAGTTACAGCCGGGAGACCTTATCTTTTACAGTTTTACAAGCAATGGAAGATATAAGAACATCAGCCATGTGGCAGTATATGTCGGAAATGGCAAGGTGGTAGAGGCACTTAATGAAAGTCTTGGTGTGGTCTACAGGGATGTGGCAAGCACAGGAAAGATTGTTGTGATAGGAAGACCATAACAGGAAATTTGCAGAGAGGGCATAGTCCCTCTCTGAGACTGGAGGTAAGAATGGATTTAAAAGATATGATACTGGTAACAGAAAACGACAGGGGAACAGAGACAAATATGCTGATGACTCTGGATGATTATAAGAGTTTTATAGCAATTGATGATATGTCAGAGCTTGCAGAAAATTTGTTGCAGCTTGGAAGGACACTTGGTGAAGCAGATAACTTCACAGAGTATTACAGGGCAGCAAATGTAACTGTATCTGCGAGATTCTGTCTGGATGATATTCAGCTGGGACATTTTCTTCAGGGATTTTATAACGATTCCAAAGAATTTCGGTTTGATAAAGAAGCCAGTTCTTCTGAATGTGTTGCAAAGCTTAAGGAGATTGGAATGACCGATAAGGGCTGGGTGGATGATTTTAACCTGCATTATGAAATGGAGAACCGCTCATTTGAAAGGGGACAGACATTTCATAACTTCAATGACCATGATTACATGGTGCTTGAAGCATTATCACCAAGGAATCTTGTGGTGATGGATATGAAGTCAGGTTCCCTTACAATCGCCCTTGGTGCGACAGAGTATAAGCGTTATCCGAAGGATGAGAAGCCTACAAAGGACAATACCACAATCGGGGTATCGTGGGAGCATGGCATTTATCTAGGTTCCACACTTTCAACTACAAATTTCAAGGCATACAAGAGGGAGTATGGCACACCGGAAAAGATAGAGGATATCTATGATTACAGGGCAAAGCTAAAGCATAAGTTCTATTTTTATCAGGATATGTCAAAGGATGATGATGTACCAAAGAAGCTGCAGAATGACTTCCTTCACCAGATGTATGAGGATTTTGGAACGATTGAAGAGGACTGTTTTTACGACAGGCTGGAAGATGGAAAGTACGATGAAGGCTTTAAGGAAAGACAGGTAAAGGAAGAAAAGAGCCGGTGATGAGATTTTTACAGGAGGCGATATCATATGGAACAGGAATTTGATGTTGAGATAAAAGAAGTGCTTTCACGAGTACAGAAAGTAAAGGCAGAGTCGCTTGACGATGCCATCAATAAGGCAATGGATATGTATTATGCAGAGCAGATAGTCCTTGGAGCAGAGGACATGAAGGGAGTTGATTTTGCACCTATCAGCGAAAGTCAGCTCCCTTCTTCATTAAAAGAAAACGGAGGAAGAGCAAGATGAAAAGTGATTCAACAACAGTAATTAAGAACATGGAGTTTTTAGTAAAGGAACTTCATAAGGAGTGGGACAGATCGGGTGCTTCTAAGGCATCCGTTATTATTTCCCTTGAGGAAGTAGATGGTATCAATGATAAGTTAAAAGAGATTATCTATCAGACACAGAAGTCAGTCGATGAGGATGAGCTGACCTTTAAACAGAGCATTGCAAAGTCCAAGGAGTGCTATGTGCTTCTTCGTGTGGTGCGTAAGATTGCAAAGGAAAAGGATAAATGCGAAAAACAGGCAATCGACAATGAATTTGCAATCGAGCTGGATAAGGATGAGTTAAAGCTCTTTAAGGGATTGTTTGCAGAGATGTTTAAGTAGAGGAGGACAAAGGTATGGGCGTTGATATGAAGGTCAAAGCGATATACGATTCTGAGATTGGTAACATCACCAGATCAGATAAGAACTGGAAAGATGTTTTAAAGGTTGCAGGTCAGTTGTACCGCTATGAATTTGACAATATCGTTATGGTAACAGCTCAGAGATCTCCGGAGAGAAGCACACTTATGGCAGATTATGATACCTGGAAAAAGGTGGGAAGATATGTAAAGCGTGGTGCGAAAGGCTGTGCCATTTTCCCGTCAAGGGCACTGAATCCCCGTATGAGATATATCTTTGATATCAGTGATACCGGAGGGAAGAATGTTAAGCTGACATGGGACCTTGAGGGAGAAAATCTTAAGGATTATGTGGATTTTCTTGTGTCAGAAGGTCAGATTGAGCAGTACGATAACAGCGACAGGGAGTCTCTAAAAAATATATTAAAACAGTTTACAGGAACAGATGTTTGGCTTATAATAAAAGAAGAGTTCGGAGACCGAATGACCGAACTTATGCAGCTATCAGGTAGTGTGATAAAGGAAGAAAGTAAGAAACGCAATGGCTTACAACAGGAAATGGACATGGAGCAGCTTGTATATGCAAGTGTCATGTATGCTGTAGGGACGAGATGCGGATTTGACTTATCTGTGCAAGAACAGGATTTTAGTCAGATCGTAAATATCAAAGACGAAGAGATCATTTACCGTCTTGGTTCCATTGTATGCGATGTCTCCTGTAGTGTTCTTAGAGAATTTAGTCGTAACTTAAAGGCAATCGAGAGCGAAAGGAGAATTGGATATGTTAGAAGAAATGACTTACAAGGAAGTGGACGGACTGCTTTATCCGCAGATAGAGATGCCGGACGAGACGGAGGATCTCACGAAGCTGGGCAAATACGGAAGGATGGCGATGAACTATCTAAAGGAGAACGAGCCGGCAAGATACAAGACGCTGATGAGATTCGGGAAGATGTACGAGAAGATGTCAGCGGTAGAGGAGGAAGCGAACCAGCTGTACGACCAGCTGGAGATGCAGTATCTGGCGAAGCACAAGCCACAGAATCCGTCATCGACAATGGAGATGTGGAAGATAAGAGAGCAGGCGAAGATGCAGGCAGAGGAAGTGGTACTGAATCAGATAGTGATGCGATTCCACTAGAATCAGATGATACAGAACTGAATAGGGAACTTGATGAAATCAATTCATTGGGTGTTAGTAAGGAAGCCGAATATACACAGGCTTCCTTTTTTTTCGACCAGAATGGGCAGGCAAGCATTGGCACTATTCATACTGAGGACGAAAACAATAATCAGTTTATGCGTCAGTTCGAGCAGGACAGAAAAGCTGCATTAGCAGGTAAATACAATTACCTGAATCCCAAAAAGTCTGCAACAGTACCAAGTGAGTATATCAAACAGGTGCTTATGATAGGTACAGGTTTTATCGGTGGCAAGGGCAGGGTATGCAAGATTTTTGAAACTGAGATTGATGCAGGAACCAGGGCAAAGCGTATCAAAGCAGAATATGGTCAGGGAGGTGCAGGCTGGCCGGTTGACGGACTGGGACTGCACGGATATGACACATTTCATGGGAATGGACTGCGTTTTCAGTGGCGAGATGAGGATGGAGAGGTTGAAGGATATGTTTCGTGGAAAGATATCGAAAAAGAGCTTGGTGTCCTTATTCTTACAGGGGAATACCAGCCTGAGACACCTCGTATTGATGAGCTTGCGATGGACGGACTCCGTGAGGATGATGAGGTCATTGATGCCGAATACCGGGAAGTGGAACCGGAGGAGGCAGAATCAGAGATTGATGATTATGCAATACCGGATGAGCCGGAGAGCTATGCTTCTAACAGAGATTATGTAAGTGCAAAAGGCATGACACCACAGGAAACTGCCGATGAAGACCGCATGGTAACACAGGCAGAATATGGTGCAGAGATAGAAGCTGAAACAACTGAAAAAGATCCATCAGAGCTTCAGTATATTACACCGATTGATTATGCCAAGCGTATTGCAGAGCTTGATGAAGACCTGCGTGATGCGGCGGAGATTCTTGTAACAGATTGCAGCTGCTACACTCCGTTTAGGGCATTCCTTATGGATGTGGTGCAGTCTGATTTTGCATTTATGCCCAATAAACTTGACCTTATCAGGGATATTGCATTAGGGACAGATAATGCAGAAAGAAAGGCATATTCCAACAATAAGTATGGTCTTGTGGAGTACTCAATCAGAAGTGGATATGTGAAGATCAGCTATAAGAACAGGAATGGTGTGCGTAAGGAAGGTGCTCTCGACTGGCGTGAGTTATATGAGATTTTATCCTATATGGTAAAACAGCCATTTTACTGCGGAGAAGACCAGAAAAAGTATTATCAAGAGATAAAGCAGAAGGCTGACAGGGATAAGATGAATCCGGTCTATAAGAGATTCTTTGACATCGAGGATAGTGTAAAAGCTAATCGTCTTGAAACCAGGGAAAGAGCAATAGCGAATGGATGGGAAACCAAGATTGATGAGAATGGACATGTAGTTTCAGATGATGTGGTATCAGTATCTGTGGATGATATTCAGGCTGATACAGAATCACAGGAAACTGTAGATTTTACACCAAAGCAGGAACCAGTACAGCAAGTAGAAAGTCTTGAAAATGAGAAGAATGTTGCCGGGCAGACGAAGCACAACTTCCATTACAATCTCTGGGAAATGGAAAAAGGCGGTGCCAAGACCAGATATCAGTGGAATATGGATGCAATTCGTACTTTAAAGCAGATTGAATCAGAAAACAGGCTTGCAACACCGGAGGAACAGAAAACCTTGTCGAAGTTTGTCGGATGGGGCGGACTGTCACAGGCATTTGACGAGGAAAACGCAGGCTGGAGCAAAGAGTACAAAGAACTCAAAGAGATGTTATCGGATGAAGAGTATGCTGCAGCTAGGGCAACAGTAAACAATGCCTTTTATACTTCACCGGAGATTGCCATGTGCATGAACTCGGCACTTGTCCAGTTTGGTTTCAGAGGCGGCAATGTATTAGAACCATCTATGGGTATCGGTAACTTCTTTGGGAGTATGCCGGCACCTATGCAGAGAAGTAAGCTGTATGGGGTGGAGCTTGACAGCATTTCGGGAAGAATTGCAAAGCAGCTTTATCAGAATGCCAATATCAGTATCACAGGATTTGAGAATACCACATATCCGGATAACTTCTTTGATGTGGTTGTCGGAAATGTGCCATTTGGTGATTACAAGGTATTTGATCCAAAGTACAACAAGTATAACTTCCGTATCCACGATTATTTTCTGGCAAAAGCACTTGATCAGGTAAGACCGGGAGGCATGGTTGCGGTGATTACCACAAAGGGAACACTTGATAAGGCAAATCCTACTATCCGAAAGTATCTGGCTGAAAGAGCAGAGCTTGTGGGAGCGATAAGACTTCCGAATACTGCATTTAAAGATAATGCAGGAACCGAAGTGACAGCAGATATCCTGTTTTTGCAGAAAAGGGAGAGAAAGATTGATATTGAGCCGGACTGGGTACACCTTGGTGTAACTGAGAATGGCATTGCAGTCAACTCTTATTTTGCAGAGCATCCGGAAATGATGCTTGGTTCTATGAAATATGATACAAGGATTTACGGACAGGACAGCAGATACACAGTCTGCGTGAATGATGATGAGAACTTCAATATTTATGAAGCATTAAACAAAGCTATCGGTAATATCAAAGCCCAGATGACAGATTTTGAGAGAGTGGCAGATGAGGCGGAGCAGACGGAGGAAGTTATTCCGGCTGATCCGGATGTGAGAAACTACACTTACACATTTTTTGAAGGAAAACTCTATTACAGGGAAAATTCCGAGATGGTAAAAAAAGAAGTATCACAGACTGCCGAGGAGCGAATCCGAAGCCTTGATGAAATCAGACAGATAACAAGAGAGCTGATTGATATCCAGATGGATGGCTGCAGCGAGGAGGAGCTTTCTGATAAGCAGAGACTTCTTAATGTAAAATATGATGCATTTGTAAAGCAGTATGGCGCCATTACTTCAAAAGCAAACAGAATAGCTTTCAGGGATGACAGCGATTACCCACTTCTTTGCAGTCTTGAGGAAGTAAATGAAGACGGGGAGGTGAAAAAAGCGGATATGTTTTATAAGCAGACGATTAAGGCAAAGACTGTCATAGACAGGGTTGAGACTGCTGTGGAAGCATTGAATGTATCCGTCAATGAATTTGGATATGTAAATCTTGCCTATATGCTCTCTATCTATGAGCCGGATATTACTAATGCAAAGGAAGAACTTGCAGAAAAGTCCGGGCAGACAGCTGATGAGATAACATTTAGTGATGATGCTTTGGCAGAGCTTAGAAGGGCAGTTCTTGTGGAAGAGGTGGATGGATTGATTTTCCTAAATCCCGACCGCTACAACGAGAACAATCCCGACATCGGCTGGGAGACGGCAGACGAGTATCTTTCCGGCAATGTGAGAGACAAGCTTCGTGTGGCAAAGGCTATGGCAGCTGATACAGACAATCCGCAGGCAGAAAGATTCGCAGGCAATGTGGCAGCACTTGAAAAGGTGCAGCCGGAATGGATTGAAGCCTCGGATATTGATGTAAAGATTGGCACGACATGGATTGAGCCGCTTGATTATGAGCAGTTTATCTATGAACTTCTCAATACACCAAGACGTGCAAGAGCAGTCAGAAGCCAGTTTTACAATACAGGCATTCAGGTACACTTAAATAAGATGAGCATGGAATGGTTCATCGAGAATAAGAGCATGGATAAGCATTCAGTGGCAGCTACTAAGACCTATGGTACAAGCCGCATGGATGCTTATTCTATTTTTGAGGATACGCTGAATCTTAAAACTGTAACAGTAAGGGACAGGATTGATGACGGTGATGGCAAATATCATTACGAAGTCAATAAGAATGAGACAATGCTTGCAAGGGAAAAGCAGAACATGATCAAGGAGAAGTTCAAGGAGTGGCTGTTTGCCGAGCCGGAGCGAAGACAGAAGTATGTGGAATATTACAATGAGACATTCAATAACATCCGTCTGCGTGAGTATGACGGAAGCCACTTACAGTTTCCGGGAATGAATCCGGCGATTGAGCTAAAGCCACACCAGAAAAATGCGGTGGCAAGAATCCTTCTTGGAGGAAACACCCTGCTGGCACACTGCGTTGGTGCCGGAAAGTCCTTTGAGATGATGGCTGCCTGCATGGAGCAGAAGAGACTCGGACTTGCCAATAAGACAATCATGGTTGTTCCAAAGCCACTTATCGGGCAGACTGCATCAGAGTTTTTAAGGCTTTATCCGTCAGCAAATATCCT
>ONZW01001144.1_pt1 | contig 13610 bp, 9 predicted proteins | sample 1671071 | NCBI WGS metagenome assembly ONZW01 (sample SAMN06348119, study PRJEB24527) | human gut metagenome | biome: human gut; feature: ankylosing spondylitis patient; material: feces | host: Homo sapiens | place: China | collected 2015-10
ATTTAGTCATTTTTAACAAAACAATTAAGATCACTCTGTGCAATTTTTCAAATTCAGCACATCAGCCGCATTTACATTTATAAAATAAAAGGAGGACTTATGGCTTCACCAAACAGATTTGAAATATCAGAACAGACACATAGTGCTAATTTTGCAATGTATAACTTTCATTCCCATTCATGGTATGAAATTTTTTATCTGCAATCCGGACAATGCACATTTTATATACAGGACAAGACATATCTGATGAAAGAAGGCGATATTGCAGTTATCCCTCCTGATATCCCTCACAAAACAGCATATCTTGCAGAAGTAAATAAAAGATTATGCATAGAATTTTCCGCAAACTACATACAGCCTGTTATTTCCATGTTCGGAAATGAAACTCTTGACAGCCGGCTCTTTACAGTTCTTCATAATAGCACAGAAAACACGGCTTTTCTTGATTCGCTTATCCTTAATATGATAAATGAACATAAACAGCGTGATTATATAAGCCCTGCATTTTTAAATGTTTATTTTCAGGAATTTATACTGCGTCTCATGCGTGGAAGTATCCCACTTGACGGACGCACGATTGATTTTAACAACTCAAGCAATACAATGCAGCTTGCCGTTGATTATATTAATGAGAATTTTCAGAGCCGGCTCACACTCTCAGATATTGCAGAATGTTTTCATCTGAATCCGTCATATTTTTCAAAGAGATTTAAGACGGTAATCGGAACCGGCTTTAAAGAATACATCAATAATCTGCGTATAACAAAATCAGAAAAAATGCTGCTTGAGACTAATAAAAATATTACAGAAATTGCGTTTGAATGTGGATTTGAAAACAGTAATTATTATGGAGATGCATTTAAACAAAAAAATGGCGTTTCACCTACCGAGTACCGGAAACTTAAAGGAAATATCAAATAAAAATATACAATTTTATTCTTGACACATTACTTCTGCAATGATAATATTTTACAAAACATGGTTCTTGAATAATATTTTTTGAACCGTATATAATTAAATATGACTGTTATTTTATTATCAATATCAGGGAGTAGTCCACATCTTAACTAATATAGATGTTGTGCCGTTCGTCATCCCGCTGCTTACAGCCGGTCGGCACACTTATGGTGACAAGACTTTTATTGCATATGTATATATGATGTATAACTATTGTATACATCTATGTATTTGTGCAATAAAAGTCTTTTTTTATACTCTTTTTTGATATGTAATAAAAATGTAACTTGCAGCCATAGCCGCAAAGAAAGGAGTTTTATGAAAACAAAAAATTATTGGTCTCTTGCATCTGCTGATATTATCAGTGAACTTGGCTCAGGTCCGGACGGACTTAGCAGTAATCATGCCAGACAGCTCCTGCTTGAAAAAGGAGAAAATGTACTTGACGAACAGAAACCCGACAGCATTATAAAAGTGTTTTTCAGCCAGTTTTGTGACCTTTTAATAGTAATACTGCTTATCGCAGCACTTATTTCTATGTTTTCAGGTAATATTGAAAGTACAATTGTAATATTTCTGGTTCTCATAATGAATGCGGTCTTAGGAACAATCCAGCATGTCAAAGCACAGCGTTCACTTGAAAGCCTGAAACAGCTCTCATCACCTTCAGCAAAAGTCATACGTGACGGCAGCGTAATTGAAATTCATTCAAAAGACATAGTTCCCGGCGATATTATAATGCTTGAAGCCGGTGACTTAATCGTTGCCGACTGCCGTATCATAGAAAGTTTTTCCCTGCAGGTAAATGAAAGTGCTCTCACAGGTGAATCTGCCAATGTTGACAAATTTAATGATATCCTCAGTAATGACACGCCTCTGGCCGACCGCACAAACATGGTCTATTCCGGCAGCCTGGTAACTTACGGCAGAGCCAAAGTAATCGTCACATCAACCGGAATGGATACTGAAATCGGAAATATCGCAGGTCTTATGAATTCAGTTAAAGAAAGAAAAACTCCTCTTCAGGTCAGCCTTGATGATTTCAGCAAAAAACTTGCCATAATGATTATGATTATATGTGGACTGGTATTTGCCTTATGTCTTGTGCGTAAAATGCCTATGCTCGATTCAATGATGTTCGCTGTTGCACTTGCAGTTGCTGCTATTCCTGAAGCATTAAGTTCTATCGTTACAATCGTCCAGGCTATGGGAACACGCAAAATGGCAAAAGAAAATGCAATTATTAAACAATTAAAAGCTGTTGAAAGTCTTGGCTGTGTATCCGTAATATGCTCCGATAAAACAGGCACACTTACACAGAATAAAATGACTGTGCAGAATATCTACATCAACTCCGAAGAAATATCACCTGAACAGCTTGACATTTCCCTGCCGCTTCACCGGTATCTTCTTTATGATGCAATACTTACAAACGATTCATGCATAACCGATGGCAAATGTATTGGAGATCCTACTGAATCGGCACTCCTTGAAATGTTAAAAAAAGTACCTTTTGACGGTACTGACAACTCATTTAATGAAAATCACATACGCAATCACATGCAGCGTATTGAAGAACTGCCATTTGACTCTGTAAGAAAGCTGATGAGCACCAAATACTATATTCACAATGTTCCTACTGTTCTCACAAAAGGTGCAGTGGATGTACTGTTAGACCGCTGCAGTTTTATACGTGATAATGATGGCGTCCGCAAAATAAATAGCAGCGATATAGATTCTATAAAACAGCAAAATGAAGTTTTTTCAAGAAAAGGCCAGCGTGTCCTTGCTTTTGCATACAAAGAATGCCATGAGCCACTTAATTTTGAGAATGAAAATGACTTTATTTTTATCGGTCTTATATCAATGATTGACCCGCCGCGTCCAGAGGCAGTGCAAGCGGTAAAAGATGCACGCCGTGCCGGAATAATGCCAGTTATGATTACCGGCGACCATAAAATAACTGCCACTGCAATCGCCGAAGCTATCGGAATATTCAGACAGGGTGACATTGCTGTAACAGGAAGTGAGCTTGATTCAATGAGCGATGAAGAACTTGATTCAAAGCTTGAAAAAATAAGTGTTTATGCCCGTGTATCACCTGAAAACAAAATTCGTATTGTTGAAAGATGGCAGAACAAAGGTCGTATTGTTTCAATGACCGGCGATGGCGTAAACGACGCACCGGCACTTAAAAAGGCTGATGTTGGTGTTGCCATGGGAATTACAGGTACAGAAGTTTCCAAAGATGCTTCCGACATGATTCTTGCTGATGATAATTTTGCAACTATTATAAAAGCAGTGACAAACGGCAGATGTGTTTACCGCAATATCCGCAATGCAATACTGTTTCTTTTATCAGGAAACATGGCAGCCATACTCGCTGTACTGTATACATCAATTGCCGGTCTTCCTGTTCCTTTTGCTCCTGTACAGCTTCTGTTCATTAATCTGCTCACAGATTCGCTTCCGGCAATCGCAATTGGAATGGAACCGGTTGACGACTCACTGCTTGATGAAAAACCGCGTGATCCTTCACAGGGAATACTCACAAAATCATTCCTTTTCAGGATTATTGGTCAGGGATTTCTTATTGCAATCGCAGTAATGACAGCTTATTATCTGGGATACAACAATTCCGTTTTTGCACAGGACGCACAAACAGCAGCCAATCCCGCACTTGCAATGACTATGGCATTTGCAACGCTCACTCTTGCAAGACTTTTTCATGGTTTTAACTGCCGCACTGACAAACCAATTTCAAAAGCAGGACTTTTCTCGAATATTTACAGCGTAAGTGCCTTTTGTGCCGGTATATGCCTGCTCATCATGGTATTAGCCATCCCGTTTCTGGGAACACTGTTTTCTGCTGTAACTCTTTCAAAGATGCAGCTGCTTCAAATTATAATTCTTGCTTTTGTTCCTACAATGACTATACAGATTTTAAAATCTGTCGCATATATGATTAAAAAACACTGATAAAAACAGGACTGTTGCTTTGATTGATTTAAAACAATCACAACAACAGTCCCATTCTTTTTCAATTCTTCTTTAATTTACACATTAAGATGTGACAAAAATGCTTTTGTTCTCTCATTCTTGGGATTACCGATTACTTCCTCGGCACTACCCTGCTCGACAATAACTCCACCATCCATAAATATTACCCTGTCTGCAACTTTTCTTGCAAAGTCGATTTCGTGTGTAACTATAACCATTGTCATCTTCTCTGCAGCAAGGTCTTTTAATACTTTAAGAATTCCGGCTGTTATTTCCGGGTCAAGTGCCGATGTAGGCTCATCAAAAAATAGAATCTGCGGATTCATTGCCAGTGCCCTTGCAATCGCGACTCTTTGCTGCTGACCTCCTGATAACTGGCTCGGATAACTATCCTCTTTGCTCTCAAGTCCTACTTTTTTAAGAAGTGCTCTTGCCGTCTTTTCTGTTTCTTCCTTTGACTTTCCCTGAACATGTACAGGTGCATCAATAATATTTTTCAATACTGTATAATGCGGAAAAAGATTGAAATTCTGAAACACAAGACCAAACTGGCTTTTCACTTCAAGCATATCTTTCTTGCCAACATAAGAAGTGTTCTCATCAGGCTTGTTTGTTGTGGCATATTTTCCACCATAACAAAGAGTTCCTTTATCCATTGTTTCAAGAAGTGTGGCACATCTTAAAAATGTTGATTTTCCTGAACCTGAAGGTCCGATTATCGCCACCACTTCACCTTTATTAACATCTAACGAAATATCTTTAAGCACTTCAAGCCCACCAAAGCTTTTCTGCACATTTTTCATTTCAAGCAGCTTCATATACTCATCCTTCCTGTGCATTTACACAATGCACATCTTAAATAATCACAAATAATCTTAATACTTCATTTTGTTTTCAAGTTTCTCCATGCCATATGCAACTACAAAGTTAAATATGTAATAGAAAAGACCTGCAACAAAAAGTGGCATAATGCTTGTCTGTGCTGCCGCAATCTGTTTTGCAAGTGTAAACATTTCTGTGTATGCAAGTGCAAATGCAAGCGATGTATCTTTTACAAGTGTAATTACTTCATTTGTAACCGGTGGAAGCACAATTTTTACCATCTGCGGAAAAATAATTCGTACAAATGTCTGTGTTCTTGAATAGCCAAGAACTGCTGCTGCCTCATACTGACCTTTTGGAACCGCTTCTATTCCCGAACGATAAATCTCTGCAAAATATGCCGCATAATTAAGTGAAAATCCTATAATTACAGCGTAAAACCTGTAACTGTTAGAAAGTGACATTCCGAAAAGATAATACGGTCCGAAAAATACTACAAGAAGCTGTAACATAAGCGGTGTGCCACGCATAATTGAAATATATATTCTTGCTACCCAGTTAAGTATTTTTAACTTTGAACGTCTTATAAATGTAATAACAAGTCCAAGCGGAAGTGAGAATATAAGTGTAAGCACAAATATTCCAAGTGATGCAAGCATTCCTGATAAAAGCTGTCTTAATATATCAAGCATATTGTCTAAAAATCCGGTTTTTTCTTTAACAGTATCCTCTGCTTTCATAACAGAATCTGTTCCCGGCTGTCCAAGACATGCAGACTCCTCAAGTCCCCATTTCTGAACAATTGAATCAAATGAGCCATCAGCAAGCATCTCTTCAAGTGTTTCCTGAACCTGATTTCTTAACTGCGTATTGCCCTTCTTAAAACCAACACCATATTCCTCGCTTGAAACATGCTCGTTAAGAATTGTAAATGTATCACCACGCGACTCAACTTCATACTTTGCAACACCTATATCCATACATACTGCATCTGCAGAACCGGCATCAAGATTAAGAAATGCACTGTTGTAATCTCCAACCTGCTGAAGCGACTTAAAACTTGCTGCAAGCCTGATATTTTCCTCGTCGGCATCTTCTCCTGTAAATGCTGCAAGTGCTGATGAATCAGACTGTACTATAACATTTTTACCTGCAAGATCAGAAAGCTTTGTTATTCCTGAATTTTTCTTTACAACCACAACCTGTGAATTATCTACATAAGCAGTTGACCACGTATATTCCTTTTCACGTCCGTCCATTGTAAAACCGTTCCAGATACAGTCAATCATACCTGAATTAAGTTCCATATCCTTGCTTTCCCATTCAATAGGCTGCTTTACAAGTGTCCAGCCATTTCTTGAACATACCTCTGCTGCAAGGTCAAGGTCAAATCCGACATACTCTCCGCTGTCATCTTTGTATCCATACGGTGGAAATTCCGCATCAAAACCTACCGTAAATGTATCCCCGCTGTTTTTTGCCACGTTGCTGTCATTCTTTTTACTGCCGCAGCCGGTAATCACACCTGCCATTACAGCTACAAGAGCCGCAGCCATAATAAGTTTTTTCAAAATCGCCTTCAATTTTTTTCTCCTTTATCAAAAACTATGAGAAATACTTCCCGTCGGCTTCCATAAACCGCCCTGTGCGTACATAAAATAAGCTGTGGCACTATACTGCCACAGCTGCCACCATTCAGATATTAATTATCTCCTAATACCTTTTTTGCTTCGTCATACGAATCCATATGTATGTATATATCACACTTCATATTCTTACTATTGTCCAGGAACTTCAGTAAGCCTGAATGCGTTTTCCATTTTTCATAATAGGAAATATTATTCTTCCGTAAGACCTTTTCTATCTTCTTGCATTCTTCAGGTGATACATCCGAACGCAGAACCCGCTCATTCGTACCAAATTCTGCCATATTAAAACGCCTCTTTCTCATTTATTGTTATTAAATAATAACATATTGTTCATAAAAAATCCATATAAAATGACTTAATTATATAAACAATATTTTCCGTGTATGCACAGTCTGCAGCCTGTTTCCCGCATACATAATAAACGCCGGCCAAAGAATTAATCTTACAAGCCGGCGTCTGAGTCAATATAATATTATATTTGTATAAATCTACTATTATTCAACTGTGTAAATCCAGCCCTTAGGAGCTTCAATCTTACCCATCTGGATACCTGTAAGAGTATCGTAGAGCTTCTGGATTGTAGGACCCATCTTCTCCATTCCGCTAGGGAAACAGATTTCTTCGCCATGATTTACAATCTTGCCTACAGGTGAGATAACTGCAGCTGTACCGCAAAGACCACATTCAGCAAAGTCTTTAACTTCATCGAATAATACTTCTCTTTCTTCAACTTCAAGTCCAAGGTATTCCTTAGCAACATAAATAAGTGAACGACGTGTGATTGAAGGAAGGATACTGTCAGACTTAGGTGTTACAACCTTGCCATCCTTTGTTACGAATATAAAGTTAGCTCCGCCTGTCTCTTCAACTTTTGTTCTTGTTGCAGGGTCAAGGTACATATTTTCTGCATAACCTTCTTCATGTGCTGTAACAATAGCATGAAGGCTCATTGCATAGTTAAGACCTGCTTTGATATGACCTGTTCCATGAGGTGCTGCTCTATCGAAATCAGAAACTTTGATTGTGAGAGGCTTGGCACCGCCCTTGAAATAAGGTCCAACCGGTGTAACGAGAATTCTGAACTGATATTCATCAGCCGGCTTAACACCGATAACAGGATTACTACCAAACATATATGGACGAATGTAGAGAGACGCACCTGAACCAAATGGAGGTACCCATGCATCGTTAGCCTTAACAGTCTTTGCAACTGCTTCTACAAACTTATCTTCAGGATAAACCGGCATCTCAAGTCTGCGGCATGAGTTTGCCATTCTCTCAGCATTCATATCAGGACGGAAAATGACTACATGACCGTCTTGTGTTGTATATGCTTTCATTCCTTCAAAACATGTCTGTGCATACTGAAGCACGCCTGCACACTCGCTAATCACGACCTTATCATCTTCTGTAATGACACCGTCATCCCATGCTCCATCTTTGAAATTTGCAACAAATCTCTTGTCAGTCTTCATGTAACCAAAACCAAGATTTGACCAGTCAAGATTTTTCTTTTCCATCTTTATTACTTCCTTTCATAAATACTTACACGTATTTTAATACGATAATATACTAAAGTCAACAACATTATCAGCTTAATTATTCCCTGTCAAGCACTGACTGATAAAATGTAAAATAGTCTTCTCTCTTATCAGCTGTAAATGCAATGGCAGTTCTTGGATGCTGGTTCTGCTGGCCGGTAAGCATGTACTGCACATCACATCCCCATACAACACCTGATTTTTTCAGTGGAAGAATTCTGTTTTCAATAAACTTAAGAACAGGATTCAGGCTGTACTTAGGATTTCTTAAAAATCCTAGAAGGAGTTCCATATAGCAGTTTCCTGCCCCTCTTCCCATACCGCTCATTGTCGCATCAAGATAACTTACACCGAAGGCACATGCTTCAATTGTATTTGCAAATGCAAGCTGCTGGTTATTATGTGCATGAATACCAACTTTCTTTCCTGCTGCTTCTGCAACCTTAATGTACTTATCAGCATATCTTCTTATCTGTTCAGGGTAAAGTGAACCATAGCTGTCAACAAGGTAAATAACATCTGCCTTGCTCTTTGAAAGCAAATCAAGTGCCAGATCAAGCTCACTTTCCTGTGCAGTAGAAACTGCCATAATATTTATTGTTGTCTCATATCCCATATCAGCACAGTAATTAATCATCTCAACTGCTGCCGGGATAGTATTTACATATGTCGCAATACGAATCATATCAATTACACTGTCTTTTTTCGGAATGATATCCTTTTTATAATCAGTTCTTCCGACATCCGCCATAACCGAAATCTTCATGTCAGTATCATTATCACCGACAATATCTCTTATATCCTGCTCGTCACAGAACTTCCACTTGCCAAATTCATTCACGTCAAACAAATCCTTTGAAGCCTTATAACCGAACTCCATATAATCAACGCCTGCGGCAGCATTTGTTTTATATAAATCTTTTACAAATTCATCATCAAAATAAAAATTATTAACAAGACCTCCGTCTCTTATTGTGCAGTCAACAACCTTGATGTCTGGTCTGAACGAAATTAATTCACCTTTCTGTTGCATAAAAAAATCCTCCGTATGTTTTTGCTTTACCATGCGTATTTCACCATGACGCCTAATTTAATTGATACGTCTGTATTTTTCACTTTAAAGCGTTAAATTGATATAAGTATACCACTTTAAATCGAAAAGTCAAAACATTTATAAGCTTTTTTTATTAAAGTTGAAGTTTATTCTGCATAAGTTTGAGCATCTCTTTAATACCTGTAAGATATTCTCCAGCATTATTGTATTTCTTTTTTGTCACACGCCAGATAAACTGCGGCTGTGAACCGCTTACAAGCTTCATTGCCCCTCCGAAGCTGTCAATAAAATCCGGAATTGCCTCTGTATTTATTTCTGCCTTAGGATAAACTTTCATAACTGTCTTATAACAACCTGACGGTCCATCCTCAATAGTTCCTTTCATTTCCATAATTCCGATTTTATGAGCCATTGACTTAATGAGGGCAATATTTAAAAGATTAACTGCCGGTGTGCTTAATGAACCATATCTGTCTACAAGTTCATCTTTCATGTCGCTTAATTCTTCCTCGCTCTCAATAGCTGCAATACGTTTATAAATATCAAGCTTCTGATATTCACTTTTGATATATGTCGAAGGAATATAGGCATCCACAGACAAATCAACATTCGTTTCAAAACTATATTCGTTCTTAATTCCTTTTAAGTCATTAACGGCTTCATTTAACATTTTACAGTACAAATCATAACCTACTGCTGCCATGTGTCCATGCTGGCTCTTTCCGAGAACATTTCCCGCTCCCCTGATTTCAAGGTCTTTCATTGCAATCTTAAATCCTGAACCAAAATCAGAAAACTCTCTTATCGCAGAAAGCCGTTTCTCGGCAACCTCTGTAAGCATCCTGTCTCTTCTGTATAAAAGAAATGCATATGCCGTCCTGTTGCTTCTACCGACACGCCCGCGTAGCTGATAAAGCTGCGAAAGCCCGAATTTATCGGCATCCTCTATAATCATCGTGTTTACATTGGAAATATCCATGCCCGTCTCAATGATAGTTGTCGAAATAAGCACATCTATATCACCATTGATAAAATCGACCATAATCTTTTCAAGTTCACGCTTTTCCATCTGACCATGGGCAAATGCCACATTTGCCTGCGGAACAAGTTCCTGGATGTGTGCAGCCGCCTCATCTATGCTTCTGACACGATTGTATACATAATACACCTGTCCGCCTCTTGCAAGCTCTCTGTTTATCGCTTCGCGAATCATCTCGTCGTTATGTTCCGTCACGAATGTCTGAATCGGTACTCTGTCTACAGGCGGTTCTTCAAGCACACTCATATCCCTTATTCCGACAAGGCTCATGTGAAGCGTTCTTGGTATCGGTGTTGCACTGAGCGTAAGAACATCAATATTATTTTTCAGTTTCTTGATTTTTTCCTTGTGTGCCACACCAAAACGCTGCTCCTCGTCTATTATGAGAAGTCCGAGGTCTTTGAATTCTACATCTTTTGAAAGCAGACGATGAGTTCCTATAACAACATCGACAAAACCTTTCTTCAAATCAGCAAGCGTTTCTTTTATTTCTTTGTTGGTTCTGAAACTTGAAAGCTGTGCAACTTTAAGAGGAAAATTTTTCATTCTCTGCTCAAATGTATTGAAATGCTGCTGTGCGAGAATTGTCGTCGGCACAAGGTAAGCAACCTGTTTTCCTTCCTGTACAGCCTTAAATGCCGCACGTATGGCAACTTCGGTTTTTCCGTATCCGACATCGCCACATATAAGTCTGTCCATGATTCGTGTGCTTTCCATATCCGCCTTAGTATCAGCTATGGCATTAAGCTGGTCATCAGTCTCCTCATATGGGAACATTTCTTCAAATTCTTTCTGCCATACAGTGTCAGGTCCAAATGCATAACCCTTCTGGTTCTGTCTTATTGAATAAAGTTCCACAAGATCCTTTGCTATCTCCTCAACAGCTCCGTGAACCTTTGCTTTGGTCTTATTCCACTCGACACTTCCAAGTTTATTCAACTTAGGCTTCTTTTCCGTGTCTGATGCAGCATATTTCTGAAGCCTGTCAAGCTGTGTGGCAAGAACATACAGATTGCTGTTCCCGGCGTACTCTATCTTGATATAATCTTTTTCAACGCCCTCAACAGTAATCTTTTCAATTCCCTTGTATACACCAAGTCCGTGCATTTCATGGACAACATAATCACCGACATTAAGTTCGTTAAATCCGGCAATTGACCTGCCCTCGTATTTCTTCTTCTTCTGCTTCTTTCTTGTACGGCTCGTAAATATATCATTTTCAGTAATGATTACAAAACCAATAAGCGGATATTCAAAGCCACGATGGATATTTCCATACGTAACCATAACAGTTCCCGGCATTATTTCTTTGTCATAATCCTCACTGAAATAGCTCTGCGTGCCCAGCTCCTCTAAATCTGCTACAATTCTTGCCGCCCTCGTTCTTGAATTGCACACAAGGACAACTCTGTACCCTGTTCTTTTATATTTATTAATATCATCTGCAAGATACTCAAAGCTGTTATTATAAGAACTTATGCTTCTCGCATCAATTCTCAGATAATCTGCCGGTTTTAACATTTTCGGCTTGTAATCAAGTGACGATAAAAGCATAAGCCTTGAAGACTGCATATTTTTGTAAACTTCTGCAATCGGACGCATAAGCTTTGTCTGGCTTGCAACGACATATCCGCCTTCAAGACGGTTCTTCATGCTCTCTTCATACTCATATGAGATGAGTTCCATTCTCTCCATAATCCTGTCCGGCTCATCAAGCACAAAAACTGTTTCATCTTTTGGAAAATAGTCTGTGAACCCTTCTATCTCATCAGTAAATGACAGTATGAATTTACTGTAATCTCTCGTTCTTTCAAAATCAGCATATGCATGTCTTAATCTGTTACATGCATCCATCTCCTGCTGTGTCTTTTTCTTCTTATCATTTCCAAGCGTAACAAGCTGCTTTTCAACTTCATCTTTTACTTTTTCAAATCCCGCATCTATTTCATCCTCAGATAAAATCCACTCTGTCGCCGGAAATACGTCGTATGTCTGTATTTTTTCAACTGAACGCTGGCTCTCCACGTCAAAAAAACGTATTGAATCGATTTCATCATCCCACAATTCAATACGCACCGGAGTCTCATCCGTATATGAAAATATATCTATTATTCCGCCACGGACCGCAAACTGCCCCTGTCCGTCAATCATCGAAACTCTTGTATATCCGATTCCTACAAGCTTAGAAATAAGCTTTTCCGTATCAATAATATCACTATTTTTAAAATGAATTATATTATCACGGTATCTTTGCAGCGGCATAAGCATATCAACACATCCGTCAATTGTAGTAATAACGGTAATGTTTGTCTTATTATCTTGTGCTGCAATAATTTTTTGTATACATCTTAACCGTTCACCCGCAAGCTGATTACCATGTACATCAGCACTGTAAAATATGAAATCTTTCGCAGGATAGTATATACTCGATTTATCAAAAAATCGTGAATCCTCCTGCATTTCGCGTGCTTTTGCCTCGTCACCCGTTATTATAAGACGAAATCTGTAATCATTTACGGCAGCATGAACAAGATGAATTTTCTGGGTATCTATGCAGCCGCTTATCATAACCGGCTGCCCTGTAACTTCAAAATCTTTCTTTAACTGTTCTATTCCCGCCAACTCAGAAAGCGGTGCATAAAATGTCTTCATTTATATAACTCCGTTATTTTATAAATTACTGTTTTTTGTATTAACAATATATTTACCCGTTATATTTATTCATGCCGCTTTCTATGCCTTCATTCATTATGCATGCAACGGCATCACAGGCTTTCTTTATTCCATTTTCCACATCAGCCTCAACCTCTTTCGGGTATCTTGACAGAACCCAGTCTGCAAGATCCCATTCCTTCGGCTTGTCTCCGACACCAAATTTTATACGCTTAAATTTGTCACTTCCAAGCTGTGCAATAATATTTTTGATACCATTGTGACCTCCGGCACTTCCCTTTGCACGAAGCCTCAGTCTTCCGGGCTCAAGACTTATATCGTCAAATATTACTATTAAGTCATCAATATCTGCCTTATAATAATCCATAACCTCACGTATACATTCTCCTGAAAGATTCATATATGTGAGCGGCTTTACAAGTATTACCTTCTGACCGTCGATTATTCCTTTTCCGATAAGCCCTTTATGCTTAGCTGTATCCACATCTATATTATATTTATCATCAAGTGCATCTATAACCGCAAATCCTGCGTTGTGTCTTGTACCTGCATATTCTTTTCCCGGATTTCCAAGTCCTGCTATTATATACATAAAATTAAACTCCTTCCCACCGCCGCAATAAAAAATCAGCTCAGATGAAATAGCTATTATAGCCATATTAACACCCAAGCTGAAATTTTTCAAATTAATGATGATTTTAATAATAAATCGGATTATCTTCAACTACAATAATAGGATCACCCTCGCCTACATATCGTGAATTTGCCTTTATTGTACTGCCGCTTTCAACGATACAATTCTCAAGATAGGAATTATCTCCGATATAAACATCGTTAAGAATAATACAATTCTTTACAACACTGTTGTTTCCGAT
>ONZW01001168.1_pt1 | contig 13387 bp, 9 predicted proteins | sample 1671071 | NCBI WGS metagenome assembly ONZW01 (sample SAMN06348119, study PRJEB24527) | human gut metagenome | biome: human gut; feature: ankylosing spondylitis patient; material: feces | host: Homo sapiens | place: China | collected 2015-10
GGCAGATGCAAATAACGATGGAATGATCTCAACAGAAGAGATCAAAAATGTAAAATCTATTAATTTAGAAAATAAAGATCTGGCGAATGCAGATTTAGCAGGTTTATCCGAAGCAGTCAATTGCAAAAAGATCGATTTCGAAAACAACAAAAACATCACAGATATCAGTTTCGTAAAGAATTTAAAACAATTAAAAACACTCTATCTAAGAGGAACATCTGTGACAGATTTTACAGCATTAAATGATCTGAAAGCACAGTTAGAATCATTATATCTGCCAACAACAGCAAGCACAGCGACAAGAATGTCATTCTTAAGCGACAGCCTGTATCTAAAAGAAGGACAGGAATTAACAATACAGCAGTTTACAAAAGGTGTATTCGTAGACAGCAAAGAAGCATGCACGTTCACATCATCTAATCTGGCAGCAGTATCCATTACAGGAGATAAGATTAAAGCCGGAACAAAAGGACAGATGGCAACACTGACATTAAAAGCTGGAACAACAACAAAAACGATCAAAGTTTACACAACAGACGAAACAGGTAAGATTCCTACACAGGCGGTTGTATTAAACAAAACATTTGTAACATTAAATCCAGGCAAGACAGAACAGTTGAAGATCACATATTTACCAGATTATGCAACAGCTTCAATCGGAACAGTAAAATGGACATCTTCTAACGAAGCAGTTGTAACAGTTGATGCAGCAGGTAAATTAACAGCTAAGGCTGCAGGAAAAGCAATTATTACGGCAATAACATCTGACGGAAATGTAATGTACTGCATCGTAACAGTAGAAAATATCAAAGTCAGCAAGATTACGATCACAACAACAACATCTAACAAGATCGCAACTGGTAAGAAAGTAACATTAAAGGCGACCGTAACACCATCCAACGCATACAATAAAGGTGTTACATGGAAATCAAGCAATACCAAAGTTGCAACAGTCAGCAGCAGCGGTGTCGTTACAACGAAGAAGAAAATGGGTGGAAAAACAGTAACGATCACAGCGACAGCCAAAGACGGAAGTGGTAAGAAAGCATCATATAAGATCTATGTCAAGAAAGGTATTGTCAAGAAAGTCTATATTTCTGGAGTTAAATCAGTAAAAGCTGGTAAGAAGTTATATCTGAAAGGAAAAACAAGCGCATCTTCAGGGGCAAATAGAACATTAAAATGGTCAAGCAGCAATACAAAATATGCGAAAGTTTCTTCCAAAGGAACTGTAACAACATACAAAGCTGGAAAGAAAAAATCCGTGAAGATCACAGCAAGAGCAGTGGATGGAAGCGGAAAGAGCAAGACGGTTACAATTAAAATTAAATAGTAAAGTAATCTCTGATATTTATTGAAAGAAAAAGCAGTTAGAAATCAAAATTTAAGATTTCTAGCTGCTTTTCTTCTAAATTGCAAAAGTAGTAACAAAAACTTGCAATACCCCTCTTATATTAAATCAAATGATAATGTTCAAATGCATGATAAATCCCGTCATCGTTTACGGAATCTGTAACATATTCCGCAATTTCTTTTAATTCATCACAGGCATTTCCCATAGCAATTCCATGGCCAGCAGCTTTAAACATGGAGATATCGTTATTACTATCTCCAAATGCGCAGCAGTCATCTGTAGAGATATTGAGATGATCAGCGACATATGTAAGACCAGTCCCTTTATCAGGATTTTCAACATGATCCCATGTAAATTCATGCGCCATATAAGGAGCAAGGTCAAAAGCAGTGATCATAAATCCATAATGTGGATGAAAGTCAACATTATGATCGCGGAAATAAGAACATTTTTCCCCTTCAAAGGTTCCATAGATATTGTTTTCTTCGCAAATCCGTTTGATCTGTTCGACCACTGTTTCAGGAACTGTTTTGTGATAGATCGTTTCGCCATCAAGAAGGATGTGAACTCCGTTAGAACAAAGATAACCGTCGCAGCCAATATCGAGAATCTCTTTTTCAAAATAAACAAGAGGTCGTCCAGTGTTGATCAGGACTTTATGACCATTTTCCTGTGCTTCATGGATCGCTTTGATCGTAGATTCTGGAACCAGACGCTGTTCTTTACTGTACAAAGTTGCATCGACATCCAGAAAGATTAGTTTGTTGTTTTCACTCATATTATTATTCCCCATCTAAATATTTATAAAAATTAAGAGCCGGATACAAATAAAGATTGATGGTCCGGCTCTGTGCTGTAAGGATATAGCTGACTATTCTTCCACAGTTACAGTCTTCATAACTTGTGGTTCTAATGGTTTATCGGAATAATCTGTTGCAACTTCAGCGATCTTATTTACAACATCCATTCCTTCGATGATCTTACCAAATGCTGCGTACTGTCCATCTAAATGTGGAGCAGCTTTGTGCATGATAAAGAACTGTGATCCGGCAGAATCAGGCATCATAGAACGAGCCATGGATAAAACACCAGGAGTGTGTTTTAAGTTGTTGATCACACCGTTCTGGCTGAACTCTCCTTTGATCGTATGTCCAGGACCACCTGTTCCTGTACCTAATGGGCATCCACCCTGGATCATAAATCCGTTGATGATACGATGGAAAGTTAAACCATCATAGAAACCGTCTTTTACAAGATTTACAAAGTTCTCAACAGTGATCGGAGCGATCTCCGGATATAATTCTGCTTTCATTACATCACCATTTTCCATAGTGATCGTTACAATTGGATTTGCCATAATATGAAATTCCTTTCTATATTTTATAATCTTTTGCCGTTTACGGCTATGCTTTGATTATAATGGAAATACTAAAAAAAGTACAGCAGTTTGACCAGAAGAGTTACAATCCAAAATATGCATATTTTTACACAAAAATTACAAAAAAGTTAAGAATATGAACAAAATTTAATGAAAAAGCTTTTATTTCTACAAAATGCGAGTATAATAGCATAGGAACACAGAATGATTTTAAAATCATGCGATAATAAAAATATGGGAGGACATCATGGATTTATATTTAGATTTTGATCATAATTCCAGAAGGCGCAGAAGGGGGCGCAGACGTGGAAGAAGAAATCGTTCCAGAGCTCCATTTGTCATTGGAGTCATCATTTTACTAGTGATCATTGTGGCAGGAGGTATATTTGCTGGAAGAAAATATATGGCTTACAGGCAGCAGAAAGCAGAAGAGGCCAGAAAACTTGCAGAGGCAAGAAGAGTCGTCACAGTCATGATCCCGGAAGGATATTCCATTGATATGATAGCAAAACGACTAGAGAAACAGGGAGTCTTTAAAGCAGATGAATTTATAAAGGCTGCGAAGAATACAAATCAGTATAAAAACGATTTTATTAAAGACATTGACCCAAAGAAGGGAACAAAGTACAAATTAGAAGGTTATCTGTATCCGGATACTTATAAGATTTACAAAAGTTCCAAACCAGAAGATCTGATCCAGAAGATGCTTGATAATTTCGATAAGAAATATTCAGCACTTGCGAAGTCTTATAAAGGAAAGCATTCTATGGCAGAGATCATGACGATCGCATCAATGATCGAACGTGAAGCAAGCAATATGTCAGAACGTCCGATGATCGCAGGAGTCATTGAGAATCGCCTTGCAGCGAAAATGAGACTTCAGATCGATCCGACCGTTTTGTATACCACAACAAATGGATTATATAATGCGAAGAAAGTTTATTATAAAGATCTGAAAGTGAAAACGGTGTATAATACTTACGTTATGAAAGGGTTGCCAGCAGGACCGATCTGTAATCCGTCAGACACGGCGATCAAGGCTGCGATGCATCCAAAGAAACATGATTACCTATATTATAGAACTGACGGAAGCAAAAAAGGAACCCATGTTTTCACAAAAACATTCGATGAACATAAGAATGCGAAAAGCACAAGCACAAAAGATAAAAATAGTACAAATAGCACAAATACAACGAATTCAAAATCTTGAGTATTTTACTAAGGATTCAAAAAGATTGTTATTTTTTTGGCGTACAAAAAAAAATACCTAAAAATACATAAAAATCTCTTTAAAAACTTGTGCAAATAATGTAGAATAAAGCTGTATACAAAAGTTATATGTATACAGCTTTGTTTATGTTTTAAGCAACTTGTGAAAGTTGTAGTGATATTTTCTACGCCCATATGCTAGGTGGACGTAGAGATTAACAATGTGTGAATATATTCACACGAGATTTTTTAGGAGGAAGAGAACATGGCAAGAAAAATGAAAACCATGGATGGTAACACAGCCGCTGCACACGTATCATATGCTTTTACAGAAGCTGCAGCAATTTATCCTATTACACCATCCTCACCAATGGCAGAGTCAACTGACCAGTGGGCAACACAGGGAAAGAAAAATATTTTCGGACATCCTGTAAAATTAGTTGAAATGCAGTCTGAAGGAGGAGCAGCAGGAACTGTACATGGTTCTTTAGCAGCTGGTGCATTAACAACTACTTATACAGCATCTCAGGGTCTGTTATTAATGATCCCTAACATGTATAAGATCGCTGGTGAACAGATGCCTTGCGTATTTGATGTATCTGCTCGTGCACTTGCATCTCACGCACTGAACATCTTTGGTGACCACTCTGACGTTTATGCATGTCGTCAGACAGGTTTCGCAATGCTTTGCAGCTCTAGTGTTCAGGAAGTTATGGACTTAGGAGCAGTAGCTCATTTAGCAACAATTAAAGGACGTGTTCCTGTATTACATTTCTTCGATGGATTCAGAACATCTCATGAAATTCAGAAAATCGAAATGTGGGATTATGATGATCTTGCAGATATGGTTGATTATGAAGCAATCGACAAATTCAGAGCTGAGTGCTTAAACCCAGAACATCCAGTTCTTCGTGGATCAGCTCAGAACCCAGACATCTTCTTCCAGGCAAGAGAAGCAGCTAACTCAACATATAATGCTTTCCCTGCAATCGTTGAAGATTACATGAATCAGGTTAACGCTAAGATCGGAACAGATTATAAATTATTCAACTACTATGGAGCTGAAGACGCTGAGAGCGTAATCATCGCTATGGGATCTGTTTGTGAAACAATCGACGAAACAATCGATTACTTAATGAAACAGGGTAAAAAAGTCGGTGTTGTTAAAGTTCGTCTTTACAGACCATTCGTTGCTGAGAAATTAGTAGAAGCAATCCCTGATACAGCAAAAGTTATCAACGTATTAGACAGATCTAAAGAGCCTGGAGCAAGAGAACCATTATACCTTGATGTTGTTAACGCATTAAGAGGAACAAAATTCGAAAGCTGCACAATCAATGGTGGACGTTATGGATTAGGTTCTAAAGATACTACACCAGCTGATATCATCGCTACATTCGAAAACGTTGATAAAAACGAATTCACATTATCTATCGTGGATGATGTTACAAACTTATCTCTTGAAAGAGGAGAAACTCCAGTTACAGCTCCAGACAGCATCGTAGCTTGTAAATTCTGGGGACTTGGAGCCGACGGTACTGTTGGTGCTAACAAGAACTCTATCAAGATCATTGGTGACCATACAGACAAATATGCTCAGGCATACTTTGATTATGATTCTAAGAAATCCGGTGGTGTTACAATGTCCCACTTACGTTTCGGAGATGACCCAATCAAATCAACATACCTGATCAACAAAGCTGACTTTGTTGCTTGCCATTGTGCACCATATTTAACAAAATATAACATGGTTCAGGACTTAAAAGACGGTGGAACATTCCTGTTAAACTGCAGCTGGGCTCCAGAAGAAGTTGGAGAACATCTTCCAGGACAGGTAAAAGCTTACTTAGCTAAACACAACATTAAGTTCTATATCATTGACGGTATCAAGATCGGTAAAGAAATCGGACTTGGTGGACGTATCAATACTGTATTACAGTCTGCATTCTTCAAATTATCAGGAATCATCCCTGAAGAAGATGCGATCAAATATATGAAAGACGCTGCAACAGCTTCTTACAGCAAGAAGGGTGAAGCTATCGTTAAGATGAACCACGATGCAATCGACGCTGGTGCAAAAGCTATCGTTGAAGTACCAGTTCCAGCTGAATGGGCTGACGCTGAAACAGAAAGCTTATTCGTTGAAGCTAAGGGAGATAACAAACCTCTTGTTGATTACATCAACAACGTACAGAACTACGTTAACGGACAGGAAGGTAACGCTCTTAAAGTTAGCGATTTAATGCCTTATGTTGATGGACATATGCCTTTAGGTGCATCTGCATTTGAAAAACGTGGAGTAGCAGTAGACGTTCCTTCTTGGAATCCAGATAACTGTATCCAGTGTAACTTCTGTGCTTATGTATGTCCTCATGCAACAATCCGTCCAGTAGCTATGACAGAAGAAGAAGCAGCAGCAGCTCCAGCAGCTACTAAGACAGCTGATATGACTGGAATGCCAGGATATAAATTCGCTATGACAGTTACAGTTCTTGACTGTTTAGGATGCGGATCTTGTGTAAACATCTGTCCAGGTAAGAAGGGTGAAAAAGCTCTTACAATGGCTGGATTAGATTCTCAGAGAGATCAGCAGGAAGTTTATGACTATGGTCAGAAATTACCAGCTAAAGAAGAAGTACTTGCTAAATTCAAAGCTGATTCCGTTAAAGGAAGCCAGTTCAGACAGCCATTGCTTGAGTTCTCAGGAGCATGTGCTGGTTGTGGTGAAACACCTTACGCTAAACTGATCACTCAGTTATTCGGTGAAAGAATGTACATCGCAAACGCAACAGGATGTTCTTCTATCTGGGGTGGATCTGCACCTGCTACACCATACACAACAAACGCTAAAGGACAGGGACCAGCTTGGGCTAACTCACTGTTCGAAGATAACGCAGAGTTTGGTTTAGGTATGTTCACAGGACAGAACACATTAAGAGAACAGACAAAAGAAAAAGTTGTTGCATTAGCTGAATCTACAGATAACGCAGATGTGAAAGCAGCAGCAGCTGAATACTTAGACACATATGCAGACGGAAGCAAGAACGGAGCAGCTACAGATAAATTAGTAGCAGCATTAGAAGCTTGTGGATGTGACGCTGCCAAAGAAATCCTTGCTAAGAAAGAATTCTTATCTAAGAAATCTCAGTGGATCTTCGGTGGTGACGGATGGGCATACGACATCGGATTCGGTGGTGTTGACCATGTATTAGCATCTGGAGAAGACGTAAACGTATTCGTATTCGATACAGAAGTTTACTCTAACACAGGTGGACAGGCATCTAAGTCTACAAACTTAGGAGCAATCGCTCAGTTCCAGGCAGCTGGTAAAGGAACTAAGAAGAAAGACCTTGCAGCAATCGCAATGAGCTACGGATATGTATATGTAGCACAGATCGCTATGGGTGCTGATTACAACCAGACAGTTAAAGCAATCGCTGAAGCTGAAGCTTATCCAGGACCATCATTAGTAATCGGATACGCTCCATGTATCAACCATGGTATCAAGGGTGGAATGAAGATTGCTCAGACAGAAGAAAAGAAAGCTGTTACTTCTGGATACTGGAATCTGTTCAGATTCAACCCAGCATTAGCTGCTGAAGGAAAGAATCCATTCCACTTAGATTCTAAAGCTCCTACAACAGAATACGAAGACTTCATCATGGGAGAAGTTCGTTACAACGCTTTATCTCGTCAGAACCCTGAAAGAGCTAAAGAACTGTTCGCAGAAGCTAAAGCAAACGCAGAAGCTAAATACAACAGATTAAAAGAAATGTCTGATAAATAGGAATTACCTATTGTTTAGATGATCTTAATCTAATAAATCAAAATCCCTCTTTGTGAGTAATCACAAAGAGGGATTTTTCCATTTCTAAGAACAACGTCGAAACGTCTTATCTGTAATGATTCTGGCAAAGATCAATCCAAGTGGTAATGCCGTAATAATAAGCAAGGCTTCTGTAAACCAAAATGCACCAGCATCAATGGAAGTAATGCCAATGTTATAAATTGCCCGGTACAGATACAATCCAGGAACCATAATAACGATTGATGGCACAGTCAGTGAGATCCGAGGATAACCAATCGAAGTCTTGATCATAGATGCTAGAAGACCAGCAAGCAAAGCTCCAAGGAATGCAGCCGCAGCTGGCGGAAATGATGCAAGATCAACCAGTTCCAGACGAGTTGTATTTGCAATTGCCCCGATGATCCCTGCTGTAGCAGCAAGTTGTAATGGACTGTTAAACATTACGGAGAAACCTAAAACTCCAAAAAAGCTTGCGATCAGTCGAAATATCAGGTATTCTGACTTGCTTAAATTCAATGGAAGAAAATCCATCGGTTTTAAATGAAGAACTAAAGCAAGCATCCATGCAGCTAAAGTTGCAACAGCAATGATAATCAGTGCGTAAGCCAGACGTTCAAGTCCGGAACGCATATCCAATTTTGCAAGGTCAATTCCACTTGTGATAAATGGAAATCCTGGAATAATGAATAACATAGAACAGATATAACCAGCTTGATGGTGTATCGAAATATGAAATCCAGATTTCAATGCCATGAAGGCAATTGTGTATACAATACATGCCAAAGCAACGCTTGCCGCAGTGCATAGGAATAAAGTTAAATGATGTTGATTCATTTTTGCCCGGAGAAAATTTCCGGCACCAGCACCTAAGAATGCACAAAACATCTCAATCGGTCCGCCACCGAGTAAAAAAGTAAATGCACTGCATGCAACAGCTGCAGCCAGACCAAGGAATGGCGGAGAGTAAAATCCATGAATTTCATGAATCTGATCAAGTAGTGTATGAAGTTCATCTCCAGACATCTTCTTGCAGTTTTTGGAAAATTTGTTAACAAACAATTCCATTCGATAAAGTTTTGATGTATTTACGCCTGTATTAAACAGACATAGGGATTCTGTATAACAGTTACCACCATCAATACAAGTATATTCAATTGATAATAAACCAATATCAGCAGTACAAGTAATTCCAAGTTCTCTAGCCAGTGTGTTCATAGAACTTCGTACTCTCCATGCTCCAGTTCCGCAAGATAGAAGCATAATTCCAGTACGACCGATGATCGAGGCTTTCTCACTTAACGAAGCTTCCGTGATCGGACGACCAATACTTTTTCTTGTATAATCATGCCAAGGAATCCGCATATGATTATGAAATTCTTCCTCCATATATATCACCCCTCCGAATCCATAAGTATTTCTAATAATTTTTTCCCAGCAATTCCAATTGGTCGGGTAGAATCGGTAAGGAGACAAATGTCTCGTGGATTAGCATGTTCCTTTACAGGAATTTCTATAATTTCACCACGATCAAGATAGTCCTTAGCAAGAGCTTCCGGACAGAAACCAATTCCAAGATCATGCTGCACCAGAGATAAGATCTGGTTCGTTGTAGCAGTTTCCATATCCGGAGAAAAAACTAACTGATTCTGATAGAAATATTTCTCATAAAAATTTCTGGTTGCTGTTCCTTCATTTAATGAAATAAAAGGAAAATCCTGCAGATCACGTAGTCTTTTCGGTGAAAAACCAATATCCCTATAAGAAGGTCCGCCAATTAAAATGTCACGGAAAGAGCAAAGTCGTTGCGATTGTAGTGGATGTTCGCAATACAATGGTGTTGTCACAATACTAAAATCAACGAATCCTTTTCTCAAAGCTTTGATTGCCTGTGGTGTGGAATGGTTGGAAATTTTTAATTTAATATGTGGATAAAGTTTGTGAAACTTCTCTAATTTCGGCAACAAAAATAAATGAAGTGCAGTTTCGCTTACTCCGATCGTAACAGTTCCAGATTTCAGATTTTTTGTTCGATTTAGTTCATCATTTCCAGAAGAAATCTGATGGATCGCAATTGCTACATGGGCATAAAGTTGTTCCCCTTCTGGCGTCAGCTTGATTCCCCTGTGTGACCGGATAAATAAAGTGCAGCCAAGTTCACTTTCCATAATATTCATGCAGCGAGTGATATTTGGCTGATTATTATGTAAGAATTTCGCAGCTTTAGAGAAACTCTTATATTTTGCAACATAATAAAAGATACGATAATAGTCAAAAGGCATGATTGACCTCCTAGTTATATAAAATTTGTATGTTAATGATATGATATATATATTTTACATATCGTTCTTCCTAAAGTATAATACAGTTGATGAAAAAGTCAAGAAAGGGATGATCAGCGTGGAAACAATTTTTCCAAGAGAAGAAAATGCAGAGCATATATTTAAAAAAATTCTGGAAAATAATGATGCCTGTGAACGATTGAGAGAGTTATTTTATGAAGAGTTTGCCAACAGTGGAGATCGTGATCTTTCGGAAAAACAGTTTGTGAAAGCACTATTTGATGCATATCAAAATAGGGATCTTTCCGCTTTCTTGATGGGAATCTGTGGAAACAGTATGTTTGATCTGTTAAGAAATGCGTTTTTGATTCCTATGAGATTCAATGATAAAGGTGTAACAAATCCTGTAAGATTAACAGATGCAGAGGGCGAGTTGATCAAACAAACATCCGTAAACAAACAGATTTCACAAAAACAATATAAAATGTTTCAGCAGATTTTAGATCAGGCGGACGATATACCGGATTATGAAATCTGTCTTGCTTATGGATTTCGTGAAAAACACGATTATCGGAACAAAAACGAAATTAACACAATGAAGATTGGGGAACATATTGGAATCCTGCTATTATTTAAACTACCTAAAGAAGTAAAAGAAATGATAGAGGATAACGAAGTCTACAGCATTGTTTGGGATTTTATGATGAGATTGGAAGAACAATTACCAAGAGCGTTCATGTATTACGGTGTAATGGATGAAAACAAATTTGAACAACAAAGCAGCGAGATTGGCATCTTTCTTCCCTTCCGTCACTTTGAACACCAACTAGAGAAAAACATCGAACAGGCCAATGGTATTGGTCTGGGATGTAGAGAACGGATCCTGACAATGATCAAATAAAAAGGAACTATTTTATTTATAGTTACCAATAGTAGTCATAAAAGACATCGCATGAAATACAAATATTCGTGCGATGTCTTTTGTGTTTTCTATCAATTTATGATGAGAGTGTCAAAAGTATAAATGAAATAAGGATTGACATTTTATAAAAAGTAGCATACAATATTATTGTATTAAGGAAGTAATACAATAATACAATAAGAAGGAAGGAGAACTATGGGGTGGAAGATAGATGATGGAAGACCAATCTGGACACAACTGAAGGAACAGATGATCAAGAGGATTGTGTCAGGAACCTATTCAAGCGGAGAGAAACTACCAAGTGTCAGGGATCTTGCAGGAGAAGCAGGGGTGAATCCGAATACGATGCAGAGAGCGTTATCAGCACTTGATCAGGATGGATTAACGATCACCAACCGAACAAGCGGGCGCTGTGTCACAGAAGATGTGACGAAGATAGAAGAATGTCGGAAAGATATAGCACACAAGATTGTAAAACAATACATCAGGGATTTAGAGGAACTTGGATACAATAAGGAAGATGCAGTCGCATTGATCGGAAAGGAAGAGGAAGAATGAAGGATTTGAATTTAATAGAATTAACTGATTTAGAGAAACGGTATGGAAAGAAGGAAGCTTTAACGGGAATCAACTTAACAATAGGGAGAGGAAAGATCATCGGGCTTTTAGGACCCAATGGTTCTGGAAAGACAACATTGATCAAGTTATTAAACGGTCTGTTGCAGCCAACATCAGGTGAGATTAAAGTCAATGGTAAAGCACCTGGTGTTGACAGCAAGAAGATCATCAGCTATCTGCCAGATAAGATGTATTTTGCAGATTGGATGAAGATTGCAGATCTGCTGGATTTTTTTGAAGATTTTTACGAAGATTTTGACCGTAAAAAAGCAGAAGGCATGTGTGAGACATTAAAGATCAACACCGAAGCGAAGATCAAAAGCTTATCCAAAGGAAATAAAGAGAAAGTCCAGTTAGTTTTGGTAATGTGCCGAAAAGCACAACTCTATCTGCTAGACGAACCGATCGCAGGAGTCGATCCCGCAGCAAGGGATTTTATCTTAGATACGATCTTAAACAATTATAATGAGGAAGGAACCGTGATCATTTCAACACATCTGATCGCAGATATCGAGAAGATCATGGATGAGGTTATTTTTATCAAAGAAGGAAATATTGTAACATACAAGTCAGCTGATGATTTAAGAGAAGAAAGCGGCAAATCCATCGATGCCCTGTTCCGTGAGATATTTCATACAGATGTATACAGAGGAGGGGACGAAGTATGCTAGGAAAATTAATAAAGTATGATCTGAAAGCATTAGCGAAGATTTTAGCACCATTATGGGGTGTACTCTTAGTGATGGGACTGATCTTTGGAATCAGTATTCGGTCGAATCTTGACGGAATTGGAAATACGATGATCGTATTTAGTCTTGTGGTCATTGTTGCAGTGATCGTGGCGATCTTTGTAATGAATGTGATCATTGTGATTCAGCGCTTCTGGAATGGGTTATTGCAGGAAGAAGGATATTTAATGTTTACGCTTCCAGTTACTACAAGAAGCCTGATCTTATCCAAAGTGATCAGTGCATTGATCATTAGCTGTGGGACAGCACTTGTAATCTCTTTATTGGGAGTAGAGATCATTGCGATAAGCCCGGTAAAACTTATGGACACCGTAACATATTTTGGAAACTGGGTCGTCAAAGTACATGCAGGACCATGGATTGGATATGGAGCGGTGATCGCAGTGGTAGGTTTGCTAAGTGGAATCTACCATATATATGCAGCAATGGTGATCGGACAGTTGAGTAATGGCAATCGATTCTTGTTTGCATTTGTGGCATATGCAGTGTTATCGATCATTGTATCACTGATCGGAATTCCAAGTATGACAAACTTAGATAATATGGGATCAAGTCTGCAGAACACATTTGGATTTGATAGTGATCTGTGGATCTATCTTGTAGAGAATATTGTGATCATTATCATTTATCATATTGTTACAGAAGTGATATTAACGAAGAAATTGAATCTGGAGTAGGAAAAATAGGAGGGATAAGGAGAGGAGGAAAAATTATGTTAAGGAAATTGATGAAATATGATCTAAAATATTACCGTAAGATCATGCTGCCACTATGGGCTGTTTTGATCATTTATGGAATTGTCCATGGAATCAATACTGTGTTCAATTATGAAACATTTTATGATCATATCCCAATAAAGGCACAGGCTATTGTTGTTGTGACCGGTATTTATTTTATATTCTGCGTGAATATTATTCTTGTGATACAAAGGTTCTGGAAAAGCATGTATGGAAAGGAAAGCTACCTTACACATACACTTTCAGTGACTGTGAGAAAGTTGATCTTGTCAAAGGTTTTCAGTGCGATCATCATCAGTTTTACAACAGTTTTTATCTTTTTTGCAGAAAATA
>ONZW01001188.1_pt1 | contig 13220 bp, 9 predicted proteins | sample 1671071 | NCBI WGS metagenome assembly ONZW01 (sample SAMN06348119, study PRJEB24527) | human gut metagenome | biome: human gut; feature: ankylosing spondylitis patient; material: feces | host: Homo sapiens | place: China | collected 2015-10
CCTGTCCCTCCAGCGCGGGCCAGTCGGGAAAATCCTCCGCCGTCAGCGCCCGCCGTACTCCTGCACGGTACAGGGCCGCCGCCCCCTGCTCCGCCCGTCTCTTCCGCCTGTCATCCCGCAGACCGGGGCGGACCGGCACCGACACCCGCAGACAGCGCAGGCCCAGCACCCGCTCCTCCGTCACCACCGGGCGGCGGCCCCGCCGCTCCTCCAGCGCCACAATTCCCACCAACCCCATCACCTCGGGAACAGGATATGCGCCGGGGCCCGGTTTATGCGGGCGGAGGATATCGGAAGCGCCGGGGGTTAGTGCCCCCGGCGCTTCTCCTTCTTTTTCTCCTGGCGGAGGCGGAACCTGCGCTCCTCCTCCGCCGCGTCCCTTTGGCGATGCCGCTGCGCCCGTTCCGCCCTGCGCGCCTCCCGCTGGAGCTGGAGAGCCTGCTGGGCCTTCGTGCCGGCGCCGGTTTTCTCTGGACGGTTCCGCGCCTGCCGCCGGACCCGCTTGGGATTCTCCCGACCGGATGGACGCCGGGGCGCCTCTACCGCTGGACTAAAGTCCAGGCCCCGCCACGCCGACAGGAGCCACTGCCAAACCTCTCCGTCCTTCGGCTCGGCGCCGAAGGTATGGCGGCACACCTCCAGGCGCCCCTCCGCCTCCCGCTCGTACACGCCCACCCAGAAGGGGTCGGCAAACCAGACCGTCAGCCTCGCATAGCCGCATTCCATATGAAGTTGTCCTCCTTAAATATAGGTCTTGCGCGGAGCGCGGACAACCAAGGAGGCAGGTTACTGACGGTCTCGGGGGCGGGACGCTCCCCCGGACCGCGCCCGGACTACCAACCGGGCCGTGTTTTTCGTTCCGCCCTCTGATTATCACTCCGGTTCCGCCGCTTGTCAACCCCCGCGCCTCACCTTTCCTTTACGATATCTTACAAAGAGTTTAGCTTGTTTTACACCACGCTGATAGCGCACTCCCCAATCTATCCGCTATCATGGCAGCGTACCGAGCGTATCAAAATAACTTTGGAGGAATCAGAATGAATTGGAAGCGTCCCCTGGCCCTGTCCACGGCCGCCCTGACGCTGGGCACGGCCCTGGCTGCCTGCGGCAATCCCACGGCCGCCGCGCCCGATCCCACCCCCACGCCTGCCGCCGAGGTTCAGTCCCTCTCCACCACCGGCTCCACCGTCAAAGCCCCCAAATACGTGTTTCTCTTCATTGGCGACGGCATGAGCTATCCCCAGATCCAGTCCACATCCGATTTCCTGGGTGCGCTGAACGACGCCGACTATCGGCAGGCCCAGCCCAGCCTGGACGACAACGGCGGAGCCATTCTGGACGGTCCCGAGTACCTCAACTTCATGAACTTTGAGGCCGCCGGCTCCGCCGTGACTTATGACTCCAACTCCTTTGCCCCCGACTCCGCCTCCACCGCCACCTCCATCTCCACCGGCTACAAGACCTACTCCGGCTCCATCAACGTGGACGAAACCGGCACCATTTCCTACGAAACCATTGCCGAACAGCTCCACGCCCAGAAGGGCTATTCGGTGGGCGTCATTACCTCCGTCAACCTCAACCATGCCACCCCTGCCGCCTTCTATGCCCACCAGGCCAGCCGTAATGACTACTACGACATCGGCCTGGAGCTCATCGACTCCGGCTTTGAGTACTTCGCCGGCGGCGGCCTGCTCAAGCCCACCGGCGCCGAGGGAGATCAGGCCGATCTGTACGCCCTGGCGGAAAAGGCGGGCTATCATGTGGTCAAGACCCAGGCTGAGGCCGAGCAGGTCACCGGCGGCCCGGTGGTAATCATCGACGAGCACCTGGCCGACAGCGACGCCATGGCCTACGAGATCGACCGCACCGACGACATGTGGGCCCTGGCCGACTACGTGGAAAAGGGAATTGAGGTGCTCTCCCAGGACAAGGACGGCTTCTTTATGATGTGCGAGGGCGGCAAGATCGACTGGGCCTGCCACGCCAACGACGCCGCCTCCACCATCCACGACACGCAGGCCCTGGCCGATGCGGTACAGGTGGCCATCGACTTCGCCAAGGAGCACGCCGATGAGACCCTGATCCTGGTCACCGGCGACCACGAAACCGGCGGCCTCACCATCGGCTTTGCCGGCACCGACTACGACACCTATCTGGATCTGCTGGAGAGCCAGAAGATCTCCTACGCCAAGTTCGACAGCGACTACGTGTCCAGGTACAAGGAGGACAAGACCTCCTTTGAGGATGTCCTGAAGGATGTGGAGGCGCTCTTCGGCCTCAAGCCCCAGGGCGAGGAGGGCGATAAGCTGGTGCTCACCGACTACGAGCTGGAACAGCTCCGCGCCGCCTACGAAAAGAGCGTCAACGGCACCGCTGCCAGCCAGTACGAGCAGGAGGAATATGTGCTCTACGGCACCTACGAGCCTCTGAGCGTCACCCTCACCCACATCATCAACAACAAGTCCGGCATCTCCTTCACCTCTTACAGCCACACCGGCCTGCCCGTGGCCGTGCTGGCCCACGGTGTTAACGCCGGGCAGTTCAACGGCTACTACGACAATACTCAGATCTATCACAAGCTGGCCGGCATGCTCGGCGTAGCCTAACTCCTGCTTTCCCACTTCCATACAGCCGAGGCGGATGGGGTCTCCCCACCCCATCCGCCTCGGCGCAGAAAGTACTTATCCATCTATGCGTTTTCTACGTGACCCCGCCCAGCGCCGCTACTACGTCCCCGTCGTGCTCTGCCTGGCGCTGACCGCCCTGCTGCTCCTCCTCCCCACCGGGTATGAAGGGGCCGTCCAGTACCAGGAGGCCGACCGCTGCGCGGCCCGGGTGCTGGCGGTGGACGACTCCACCATCGTGGACACCGGGCTCGTCCGCTCCGGTGAGCAGCGCTGCACTCTGGAGCTGCTGGGCGGCCGGTTTCAGGGACGGACCGCCACCGGCATCAACATGCTCAACGGCTCCCTGGAGCAGGACAAGCTATTCGCCCCCGGTGACAAGGCCATGGTGGTGGTCAGCTACCAGGGGGACGAGATTCTCTCCGTCACCATGACCGACCACTACCGCATCGGCAAGGAGGCTCTGCTGGCCGCCGTCTTCGCCGTGTTCCTGATCCTCTTCGCCGGGCGTACCGGCGTGCGGGCCATCGTCTCCTTCGTGCTGACGGTGCTGATGCTGTGGAAGGTTCTGGTGCCCCTCTACCTCAAGGGCTGGAACCCCATCCTGGTCGGCCTGGCGGTTACTCTGGCCCTCACCCTGCTGATCATCGCCCTGGTCTACGGCTTCGAGCGGCGGTGCGCCGCCGCCGTGTCGGGTGCGTTCCTGGGTATACTGGTCACATGTGTGCTGGGCATTGTGTTTACCGACCTGTTTCAGATCCACGGGGCCGTTATGTCCTACTCGGAGAGTCTGCTCTACTCCGGATATCAGGATCTCAACCTGACCCAGATCTTTATGGCGGCGATCTTCATCGGCTCCTCCGGCGCGGTGATGGATCTGGCGGTGGATATCACATCTGCGGTCAACGAGGTAGTGAAAAAGCGCCCTGATATCTCCCGCTGGGAGGCGGTACGCTCCGGTATGAATGTGGGGCGGGCGGCCATGGGCACTATGACAACCACCCTCCTGCTGGCCTACTCCGGCGGCTACGTGGCCCTGCTCATGGTCTTTATGGCCCAGGGCACTCCCCTCTATAACATTCTCAACTACAAGTATGTCGCCTCAGAAATCATACACACCATCGTGGGTTCCTTCGGTCTGGTGACTGTGGCTCCCCTCACCGCCCTGACCAGCGGCTTTCTGCTGGCCGGGCAGAGAGAGCCCAGCCTCCCCACGCCGCCTGTCCGCCGGGCGGCAGAGGGGCAAAGCGCTCCGCAGGGCGATTCCGAGCACGACCGCCGCTTGCTGCGGCTCCTGATGCGGAGATGAACCATCCGGGTTCCCTTTCACGTTGGATCTAACGACTTTTGCGAAAGACTGAACCCCACCGGCTTCGCCGGTGGGGTTTTATATCTTCTATGTCTGGAGGGTCATGGTGAACTCCGTCCGGCAGTACAACTCCTCCTCCGGCACGCCGTCCTCGGCAAGCAGCCAGCCCCCCACATCCTGGTAGCCCTCCCAGGAGACCATCTGGGTAACGGTCACCGCCCCGGCCTGGAGGGTATAGCTGTCAAAGGGCCGGCTTCCGACGGCCTGAAGCACGCCGCTGCTCCACCAGGACACGCCGTTCCACCCCGGCTGGGCGGCGGCAAAGGCCGCAGCCGCCAGAGACTGCTGGGTGGTGCTTCCGAACAGCACCTCCTCCCCGGTGCGCTCCACCTCGATGCGCACCCCGGTGACCTCCCCCGCGCCATTGACGGTGAGCCGGTGCGTCGGACCGCCTTCGCCCGGCCAGCACACCGCAGAGCGCCCCGGCGCGGTATCCTCCTCCCACTCACCCGCCCCGTTCATCCGCTCGCCGGAGCACACATCCAGCCTCCGGCACCAGTCGTTGACGTTGGCGGCGTATTCCTCCGGAGTGAGAGGCCCCCGGTGGAGGGGCATCAGGGTCGCCTGAAGTGCCAGGAGCAGGCTCAGGCCAAACAGGGCGGCCCGGGCGGCGGCAAAGCCCCCGATGCGCAGGCCGCTCTCGTCCTTCATGGTATAGGAGGTGTCCTCCTCCCAGTCCTCCGGTTCTCCGTCCCTGCACCGACGCCAGCACTTGTAATTGCGCCAGAGAACGTAGATAGGGATGCCGTACCCCTCGCCCCTGGCAAACACCCCCCAGGTGCGGGACAGGGCCCGGCCCCAGGTGAGCTTTCCCCCGTCCCGGTTTCGGACCGCCAGCCCAAATATCCACTTGCCCGGCGTATACCCCCAGGTGCACAGGAGCAGGGGCTCCGCCGCCAGCAGGATGCCGTAAGCGGCGTAGGCATTCAGCAGCCGGACTCCCCAGTTGTTCTCAGGAAACCAGCGGAACAGGAACAGGCACACCACCATCCATAGAAAGCTGCAAAGGCTGTAGTCCAGGCCGCGCGCGAAATAGCGCCGCCAGGGGTGGGAGACGGTGGGGGCCGCGTCGGCCCGCAGATCGAAAAAGCCGGGCTGATCCGCCGGGCGGTCCAGCCGGCTGAGGTACCTGTGGGCGTCTAGGGTGGCAAACTCCACCCCGTCCTCCCGCATGGCGCGGCACACCTGTCCCGCCCAGTCCAGCTCTGCCCGCCGCCGCGCCAGGGCCGCCTCCTGCTCCCCCAGCAGGGCCGCCAGAGGGCGCTCTCCCCGCTGGGCCTGCCGGATCTCCTCCAGGGACAGTCCGAGCTGCCGCAGCAGCTTCACTTTGCGCAGGGTATCCGCGTCCTCCTCCGTGTAGTCCCGGTAGTTGTTCGCCCCCCGCCTGGGGTGAATGAAGCCCTCCTGCTCATAAAAGCGGATATTGGCCCTGGGCATGTCCAGGGCGGCCTCCAGCTCACCGATCGTCATTCTGCTCGCCTCCTTGTCTCCACGGTAGGGTATCAAGTGGGTTTACAGTCAAGACTTTTTTACCGGATTTTCAGCAATTCCAGCGCGGCGGCCAATTGAGTATCCTCCGCTCCGGTGTTGTATACCTCCGCGTCCAGGGTCAGGCCGGTGCCGATAAGGGAGGCGCCGCTTCCGGTGAAGTAGGCGCCGGTGGAGATGGCCACGGCGCCGCCGTGGGGCAGAGGGAAGGTCTGCTGGGAGTAGCCCTTGCCGCTGGTGGGCTCCCCTACGATCACCGCCGCGCCCTGCTCCTGGAGCTCGGCGGCGAAAAACTCGGCGGCGGAGTAGGTGTCGGCGTTGACCAGCACCGCCATGGGCAGTTCCACACAGTCCGCGTCGGAGTTGGTGATCTCCTCATGGCCCGCCCGGTCGCGGCTGATGAAGATGGGGCCCTCGGGCAGCAGGAAGTCCAGCATGTCGGTGAGCTGGCTCAGGTAGCCGCCGCCGTTGTTCCGCATGTCAAAGACCAGCGCCTCCGCCCCCTGCTCCCGGAGCTGGGTGACGGCCTCCTCCAGCCGCTGGGCGCTGTGGTCGTAGAAGTTGAGCAGGCGCACATAGCCCACCTTTCCCTCCAGCATCCGGCTCTCCACCGGGTCGGTCTCCAGCTCGGCCCGCTCCACCTCCACGGTGCGGGCCGCCCCGTCCTCCCCCAGCACCTCCAGGGTGACGGTGGTGCCCGCCTCCCCCTGGATGAGATTCGCGCCCTCATAGCGGGACTCTCCCGCCAGGGAGACGCCGTCTACAGCGGTGATGACCTCCCCGGCTTCCAACCCAGCCGCCTCGGCAGGGCCTCCGGTCTCCACTCCGAGGATATAGAGTCCCTCCTCCCGTGTGTAGTTGACGGTAATCCCAACCCCCACATACTGGTTGGTGCGGCGCTGGTTCTGGGCCTCCAGCTCCTCCGCCGTCAGGTAGTAGCTCCAGCGGTCGCCCAGGCGGGACACCATGCCCTCCAGGGCGGCGTCCACCACCTCTGTCTCGTCATATTCCCCCACAAAGAGGGTGTTGACCAGCCGCAGCCCCTCCACCAGGGAACGCCCGCCCTCCCCCATCCAGGCACGGACGGCCAGGAGTCCGCAGCCCAGCACGGCAGCGGCGGTGAGTGCAATGGCCAGCAGAAGCTGGGCCAGGGAAAAACGTTTCTTTCGCACGGGATCAGATCCTTTCCAGAAAAACCAGCGCGGGCGGAGGCCGATGCCTCCGCCCGCCTCTGGGCCTTGCCCGCGCACAGCGGGCGGAATTTCCACAGCAACGCGGCCCTGCCGCTATCCGGACATTACCAAGGGTGGGTCAGGCTCAGGCTGGGGAACTTGCTCTCCGGGTCCACACGGGTGTAGTTGTCCCGCACCTCCAGGTGCAGGTGGTTGCCCGTGGAGCTGCCGGTGGTGCCCACATAGCCGATAGTCTGGCCCTGGGACACCATCTGCCCCTCGCTCACCGCCCGGGAGCTCATGTGGGCGTAGAGGGTGGAGTTACCGTTGCCGTGGTCGATGACCACGTAATTGCCGTAGGAGTAGTGGTAGGCGGAGGTGACCACCTGTCCGCTCTTGCAGGCCTGAATGGGGGTGCCGCCGGGGGCGGGGATGTCGATGCCGGTATGGCTGTGGGCCTTGCCGGTGATGGGGTGAATGCGGTAGCCGAACAGAGAGGTCAGCCGGTAGTAGCCGGGCAGCGGCCACAGGTAGTTGGTCTCCGAGTCGATGGTGACATTGTTTTGCCGGCGCTCCTCCTCCAGTTGCTTCTGCTTCCGGGCGATCTCCGCCTGGATCTCCGCCGCGCCCTCCATCTCGTCGTCCAGTTGGCGGTTGAGCTCCGCCGCGTCGGCATTGATCTGGTCCAGCAGCTTCTGGGCCTCCGCCACCTTGGCCTGCTGCTCCGCCTTCTTGGCCTCCTGCTGGTCCTTGGCCGCCTGCTCCTCCGCGCGGGCGCTCTCCAGCTCCGCCTGAAGCCGCTCCAGCTCCTGCCGGGCCGCGGTCAGCTCCTCCATGACCTGGTTGTCGTAGTCCATCACCGCGTCAATGTCCGCCAGGCGGTCCAGCATGTCGGAGAAGTTCTCGGCGTTGAAGAGGATGGACCAATAGGATACCGTCCCCTCCTCCTCCATGGCGCGCACCCGCTCGCAGAACAGCTCATACTGGGCCTGCTCTTTGGCCTCCGCCTCCCTGCGCTCCGCCTCTTTCTGGGCGATTTCCTGGTCATAGTAGGAGATCTGCGCGTTGATGCTGTCCAGCTCGGCATTGATTGCCTCCAACTGCTGCTGTAGGAGCTGCCGCCTCTGCTGGGCGGCAGCCTGGTCCTCCTTCACGTCGGCCAGCTGGTTCTTCAACTCCTGCTGCTTGACCTGGCTCTCCCGCTGCTCCTCCTTCAGCGCGTCGATCTCGCTCTGCGTCACCGCGCCCACGCCGCCGGCGATCATGCTGATCATGGGCAGCAGCAGCAGGAGGGCCATCACCACGGCCAGCCCGGCCACAAACACCCGGCGCCACTCGATTTTCTGTTTCTGGGGTCTCTTTTTCTGACTCTGCTTCTTTGCCACGTTGCCGCTCCTTTTATGTCCGTTCCATTACCAATTATAGGCCCGAATGAAGGGAAGATTGGGATAATATGCCTCGGGGTCCGTCCGCTGGCCGTTCCGCCGCACCTCATAGTGGAGGTGGGGGCCCGACGTATTGCCGGTGTCGCCCACAGCGCCGATGGTCTGCCCCTGGGACACCATCTGCCCCTCGCTCACCGCCCGCGAGGACATGTGGGCGTAGAGGGTGGTGGTGCCGTCCCCGTGGTCGATGACCACGAAGTTGCCGTAGGACCAGTTGGCGCCGGCGCCATACTCCGACATGATGACCTGTCCGCCCCTGGCCGCGTAGATGGGGACGCCGGTGGAGGCGGCCACGTCAATGCCGGTGTGGCTGTTTGGCACGTGATCCACCGGGTGCATCCGGTAGCCGAAGGCCGAGGTCAGCTTCAAATTGGACGCAGGCAGGGGCCACAGCCAGCCGTCGCCGGTAGGCGGGAGCTGGACGTTGTTCTGCTTCCGCTGCTCCTCCAGCTCCTTCTGCTTCCGGGCGATGTCCGCCCCGATGGCGGCCCACTCCGCGTTCTCTGTGTCCAACTGCCGGTTGACCTCCGCCACATCGGCGTTGATCTGGTCCAGCAGCTTCTGGGCCTGCGCCACCTTGGCCTGCTGCTCCGCCCTCTTGGCCTCCTGCTGCTCCCTGGCCGCCTGCTCCTCCGCGCGGGCGCTCTCCAGCTCCGCCTGAAGCCGCTCCAGCTCCTGCCGGGCCGCGGTCAGCTCCTCCATGACCTGGTTGTCGTAGTCCATCACCGCGTCAATGTCCGCCAGGCGGTCCAGCATGTCGGAGAAGTTCTCGGCGTTGAAGAGGATGGACCAATAGGATACCGTCCCCTCCTCCTCCATGGCGCGCACCCGCTCGCAGAACAGCTCATACTGGGCCTGCTCTTTGGCCTCCGCCTCCCTGCGCTCCGCCTCTTTCTGGGCGATCTCCCCGTCATAGTAGGAGATCTGCGCGTTGATGCTGTCCAGCTCGGCATTGATTGCCTCTAACTGCTGCTGTAGGATCTGCCGCTTCTGCCGGGCGGCCGCCTGGTCCTCTTTCACGTCGGCTAGTTGCTCCTTCAGCTCCTCCTGCCGGGCCTGGCTCTCCGCCTGCTCGGCCTTCAGCGCGTCGATCTCGCTCTGGGAGGCCGCCCTCACCTGCCGGGCCAGCCCGCCCCAGGCGGGAACCAGCAGCGCGGCCGTCAGCAGGGCGCATGCCGCCCGCCGAAGGGATCTGTCAAACGCCATGGAAGCCTCCTTTTGCCGCTGCCGTTATACCTGCAGAAACTTGCGGATGGCCAGCACCGAGCCGCCCGCGCCGATGACGAAGCCGGTGAGGACGAACACGCCCAGCACCCGTAAAGCCATGGGCTGGAAGGGCAGCACGGTGATCAGGGAGATGGTGTCCGAGCCGCTGATGGCGCTGCCCACCAGCACATAGATGCCCCACTGGAGGAAGAAGGCCGCCACCGCACCCACCAGCCCCAGGATCAGGCCCTCAAAGACGAAGGGCCAGCGGACAAAGGCGTTGGTGGCGCCGCACATCTTCATGATGGCGATCTCCTCCCGCCGGTTGAAGGTGGCCAGCTTGATGGTGTTGGCGATAATAAACAGGCTCACCGCCAACAGGATCACCACCAGGATCACGGCCACCGCCCCGGCGATGTTGCGGATGACGGTGAAGCCCTCGGCGATCTCGGGGGCTGATTTAGTCTTGGCCACGCCGGTTACCTCTTTTACCGCGTTCTCTGTCTCAGTCAGCTTGCTGATGTCGTCCAGATAGACGTGGAACCGGTCCCGGTACACATCGGAGGGCAGGCCGTCAAACAGCTCGTTGCCCTCATAATCGGCCTCAAACTCCTCTTGGGCCTGCTCCTTGGGCATGAATTCCGCCCGGGCCACGTTGGGCACCGCCTCGATGTCGTCCTGGAGGGCTTTGGCCTCCTCCTGGGTGAGGCTCTCGTCGATGTACGCCGTGAATTGGTTCTCGGCCTCCAGATCGCTGAACATGTTCTCCGCATTCACCGCCACCAGGGTAAAGGAGCCCATGATGAGCAGGCAGCAGATAATCATGCAAACCGCGGCGAAGGACATAAAGCCGTGAGTGAAGATGCTGTGGAAGCCCTCGGAGAGGAAATAGCCGAAATCATATCGTTGTCTCATTGTTGTAATACCCGCCCGTCTCGTCGCTGATGATCCTGCCGTTCTCAATGGCCACCACCCGCTTGGAGAAGCGGTTGACCAGTTCCTTCGCGTGGGTGACCACCAGCACGGTGGTACCCAGCTCGTTGATGCGCTCCAGCAGCATCATGATCTCCAGGGAGCGCATGGGGTCCAGATTGCCCGTCGGCTCGTCGGCGATAATCATCTGGGGGTTGTTCACCAGGGCGCGGGCGATGGCCACCCGCTGCTGCTCGCCGCCGGAGAGCTGGTTGGGCTTGCGGTCCCCCTTCTGGTCCAGGCCCACCAGCTCCAGTACGTAGGGCACACGCTTGCGGATCTCCCGGGGGGAGGCCCCCACCGCCCGCATGGCAAAGGTCAGGTTCTCCCGCACCGTCTTTTTCTCAATGAGCCGGAAATCCTGGAAGATGACCCCCAGGGTGCGCCGCATGTAGGGCACCTGCCGGGGCCGGATGTTGTTCAGATTGTAGCCGTTGACCATCAGCCGCCCGCCGGTGGGCGCGATTTCGGCGGTGATGAGCTTCAGAATCGTAGACTTTCCGGAGCCGGAAGGGCCCACCAGAAAGACAAATTCCCCGTCATCGATGCGCAGGTTGACCCCCTTCAGGGCCTTTGTCCCGTTGTCGTAGGACTTTTGAATGTCAATAAGCCGTATCACGCTCGGTTACCTCATTTATCGTATTCGAAAGAAATGCCCACTGCCAGCAGGGACGCCGTCTCCGGCGCCCCTGCTGGCAGTGCACTCAGTTGTCGATGCCCCGGGAGATCAGGTACTTCTTGACCATCAGCGCCACCTTGAAGGTGATGGCGTCGTCAAACTCCCGCAGATCCAGTCCGGTAAGCTTCTTGATCTTCTCCAGGCGGTACACCAGGGTGTTCCGGTGGACAAAGAGCTTCCGGGCCGTCTCGGATACGTTCAGGTTGTTCTCAAAGAACTTGTTGATGGTGAACAGGGTCTCCTGGTCCAGTGCGTCGATGGGGTTCTTCTTAAATACCTCTTGAAGGAACATCTCGCACAGGGTGGTGGGCAACTGGTAGATCAGCCGGCCGATACCCAGATTCTCGTAATTGATGATGCTCTTCTCCGTGTCGAACACCCGGCCCACGTCGATGGCGATCCCCGCCTCCTTGTAGGCCCGGGCCAACTCCCGGATGTGGCCCACGATGGTGCCGATGCCGATGACCACCCGCACATGGAGCTCCTCGGTGATCTTCTCCTCGATCTGCTTGGCGATCTTATAGAGCTCCCGTGGCTCGGCCCCCTCAGAGAGCTGCTTGATGAGGGCCACGTCAGTCTCGCTGATCGAGAGGACGAAGTCCACCTGCTTGTCGGGGAACAGGGTATGCACCACGTCAATGAGGGCGGGATCGCTGGTCTCCACCTGGCGGATCAGGAACACCGCCCGGGGCGCCTCGGAGACAAAGTGCAGCTCCTTGGCGCGGACATAGATGTCCCCCAGCAGAATGTTGTCGGAGATGATGTTCTTGACAAAGGTGGCCTTGTCGTGCTTCTCCTCATAGTAGGTCTTGGCGCCGTTCAGCGCCACCGTGGCCATGGCGCAGAGCATCTGCGCCTCGGGGTCCTCACCCTTGACAAAGGCGGCATAGTCGAACTGGGCCCCCCAGCCGGCCAGGGCCTTGAAGGTGCGCCCGTCAAAGCGGACCGCGTCTCCCTCGCCCCTGTTGACCACCTCCACGGCGCCCGGCCAGTGCTCCCCGATGCAGCTCAGCTCATTGCAGGCCACCACCGTTCCCTCAGAATCGATCACGCCGATGGCTCTCTCCGTGCTGTCCTTCATCTGTAAGACAACGCTCTGAAAAATCCTGCTGGACATGGTGATAGCCTCCTTATTTTGATTCCCCCGCAGGGGGACAAACCGCTCTCTCGTCCATTTCCTTTCTATTATACCGGGTCTTTTTGCCCTTTTCAATAGGTTTTGCAAAATTTTTTGTTGAAATTGCCGAAAGCTGACAGGAAGCACAGAGGCCGTGGGCTGGGAGACGAAGGCAGGGCGCAGACGAAACCGCAGCGCTAAGCCAAAGCGCTGGCATGCCCGGCTGTGCCGGGCAAGTTGGCCGTGAGCGTTCCCCGCTCGGGCCGCCCCTACGCCTGCCGCAGAGCGGCCACCTCCTCCGCAGACAGAGGCCGCCACTCCCCCCTTTCCAGGACCGGGTCCAGCATGAGCGGCCCCATGGTCAGCCGTTTGAGGTACACCACCGGCTTCCCCCGGGCCGCCAGCATGCGCTTGATCTGGTGGTACTTGCCCTCGTGTAGGGTAACGAGGGCGGTGTCCGGCTGCTCCAGCACCTCCAGCCCCGCAGGCAGGCAGGCCAGCCCGTCTTCCAGCATCATCCCTGCGGCAAAGGCCGCCGCGTCCGCCCCATCCAGTTCCCCGTCCACCCGGACGAAGTAGGTCTTGTCCACGTGGTGCCGGGGGGCCAGCAGGCGGTGGGCCAGGGGGCCGTCATTGGTGAGCAGGAGCAGGCCCTCGGTGTCCTTGTCCAGCCGTCCCGCCGGGAAGAGCCCCACCCGGCGCAGATGCTGGGGCAGCAGCTCCAGCACGGTGGGCTGGCGGGGGTCCTCCGTCGCGGACACCAGCCCCGCCGGCTTGTGGAGCATCAGGTAAACCAGCCGCTCCCCGGAAACCGTTTCGCCGTCCACCTCAAAGCGGGCCGCGGGGTCGTATTTCCCGTCCGCCGCCTGGGCCGTCACGCCGTCCACGGCCACCCGGCCGGCCCGCACCAGCTCCCGCGCCTCTTTTCGGGACCACCGGCCTGTATTGGCCAAAATTTTATCCAACCGCTCCATAGGCTCCTCCTGTGGCTCGTCCTTTTTTCAACATTTTAGCATACAACGGTGGAAAAGAACATACCAATCATCACGACCACTTTTCGGAAGGGAGCGTTGCGCTGTGTTCATCATCACCGCCAAGGTCCGCAAGGGCCGAATTGCAGCCGTCGCGGCGGCTGCCGCCGTGGTCTG
>ONZW01001190.1_pt1 | contig 13191 bp, 10 predicted proteins | sample 1671071 | NCBI WGS metagenome assembly ONZW01 (sample SAMN06348119, study PRJEB24527) | human gut metagenome | biome: human gut; feature: ankylosing spondylitis patient; material: feces | host: Homo sapiens | place: China | collected 2015-10
ATACAATGTGAAAAATTCTTGACAGAGGAAAAAGTCTTTTTTATAATCAACTGGTACTACCAGTTGGTTATAAGGGAGAATGAGAAAATGAAAATATTGAGACAATTTGTAATCATCCTGCTGATTTCTTTTTTAGGAGAACTGTTAAAAGCTGCGCTGCCATTGCCTGTTCCGGCAAGCGTGTGGGGGCTTATCCTTATGCTGGCGGCATTGAAAACAGGGGTGCTCAAGCTGAGTCAGGTTTCTGATGCGGCAGTCTTTTTGATTGAGATCATGCCGGTCATGTTTATTCCTGCAGGAGTCGGTCTTTTGAATGCATGGGGAGTGCTGAAGCCCGTGTGGATCCCGATCAGTGTGATCACGGTCGTGACTACGGTTCTGGTAATGGCAGTGACTGCAAAAGTGACACAGACTGTCATACACAATAGTAAAAAGAAGAAAGAGAAAGCAGAACAGGAGACAGTAAGATGAAAGAGTTTTTAGTACATTCCGTATTTTTCGGTGCAGCAGTCAGTCTGATCGGTTACGAGGCAGGGCTGCTTTTAAAACGAAAGTTCAAGATGGCAATTTTTAATCCGCTTTTGATCGCCATTTTGTGTGTTATGGCGATTCTGACAGTAGGGGATATTTCCTATGATGATTACAATCAGGGTGCACAGTATTTGAGTTACCTGCTCACGCCGGCAACCGTTTGTCTGGCAGTTCCGTTATATCAGCAGTTAAATCTGCTGAAAAAGAATTTAAAAGCAGTAGCGGCGGGAATCTTATCCGGAGTTTTGACAAGTATACTCAGTGTTCTTGGCCTGTCTTATTTATTCGGACTTTCTCATGATATGTATGTGACACTGCTTCCGAAATCAATTACAACAGCAATCGGAATGGGAGTGTCGGAAGAACTAGGGGGAATTGTTACGATTACCGTTGCAGTGATCATCATTACCGGAGTACTGGGAAATATGATCGCAGACGTGGTGTACCGGGTATTTCGGATCAAAGAACCAGTAGCGAAGGGGCTGGCCCTGGGAACAGCATCCCATGCGATCGGAACAGCAAAAGCAATGGAGATGGGACCGGTAGAAGGCGCCATGAGCAGTCTGGCGATTGCGGTAGCCGGACTTTTGACCGTAATTTTCGCATCTGTTTTTGCAGGATGTTTATAAGGGAGGAAGAACAAATGAAGCGTATGATCATTACAATTGGAAGACAGTCCGGAAGCAGCGGAAGAAAAGTCGGGGAATTACTGGCAGAGAGACTTTCTCTTCCTCTTTATGGAAAGGCAGAACTTCAAAAGATTGCAGAAGGTACGGATGATTATGAAGAGGTGCAGGCATTTTATGAGGAAGAGCCGGTAAACAGTTTATTATATGCCATTGCTATGAGCCAGTTTGAACAGGAGGTCGGACGGATTCCGTTTCAAAGAATCCGGGAGCTGGCGTCGAAAGAGTCCTGCATTATAATAGGAAGATGCGCAGGCCATATTTTCAGAGAAGATCCGGAAGCAGTCCGTGTCTTTATCCATGCAGATCCCAAGATCCGTGTGCAGAGAATCATGGAGCGGGAGGACTTTCCGAGACAAAGGCAAAGAAATTTCTGGAGGATACAGACAGCAGACGAGCTTCTTTCCATAAATATTATACAAAGCAGGAGTGGGGACTGGCACAGGATTACGAACTGTGTCTGGACAGCGGCGTTTTGGGGATCGAAGGTACAGTTGAGGTATTGACAGAATATTTAAGATTCAGAGGTTTTTTAGGGAATGAATGAGAAAACATATGAGAGAGTGATCGAATATCTGAAACAGCAGATACAAGAAGGAAAACTTTCCTGCGGAAGCAAGATCCCATCTGAGCGGGAGCTGGCGGCAAGTCTGAATCTGGGACGAAATTCTGTCCGGGAGGCTCTTCGCACAATGGAACATACCGGAATGCTGGAGAGCAGACAGGGCAAAGGAAATTTTCTGGTGAATATGCCGCAGAAAAGTCTGGGAAATGTGTTTTCCATGATGCTGCTCACCGGACAGAGCAACTACAGGGAAGTCAGCCGAATCCGGCGAATCCTGGAGCAGGAGGCATTTGTACAGGCAGTGCGGTTGAAAAATCCGGAAGTTTTAAAGAGGCTGAAAGCAGAAATAAAAGAGATGCAGATACCGGAAAAGACGGCAGAGCATGACCGAAGATTCCATCAGGAGCTGATCCGTGCAGGAGAGAATCAATTGCTTGTCGCAGTGATGGAATCTTTGTCCGGTCTTTGTGAAGAAGAAATCGCACATGTACAAAAGGAAGCAAAAAATGAGGACTGGTGTCAGATCCATGAAGAAATCGTAAATGCCCTGGAAGAAGGAAATATGGAAAAAGGGCTGAAATGGATTCGCAGGCATTACGATAAAATTGATGACACTTTAATTTTCTAAAAACAGGTTGAAATATTCCCGGGTATGTAGTATAATCTTTACAATTTGAGAAAATTTACGAAGGGATAAGGTGAACAGATGAAGGCATTTCTGATTTTAGAAGATGGAACCGTGTTTACAGGAACAAGCATTGGTTCGACAAGAGATATGATTAGTGAAATCGTGTTTAATACCTCCATGACAGGATATTTAGAGGTGTTGACAGACCCTTCTTATGCGGGACAGGCAGTCGTAATGACGTATCCGTTGATTGGGAATTATGGAATCACACCGGACATGGAATCAAGAAAAGCATGGCCGGATGGTTATATTGTAAGAGAGCTGTCTCGTATGCCAAGCAATTTCAGATGTGAAGGTACGATTCAGGACTTTTTGAAAGAGCAGGATATTCCTGGAATCGCAGGCGTGGACACACGTGCTCTGACAAAGATTTTACGGGAAAAAGGTACCATGAATGGTATGATTACTACAAATGAAAATTACAATCTGGAAGAGATTCTTCCAAAGCTGAAGGCCTACACAGTAGGTGATGTTGTTTCTAAAGTAACATGCAGCGAGAAATATGTTCTGGAAGGAACAGGAAAGAAAGTAGCACTGCTGGATTTAGGAGCAAAAAATAATATTGCCAAATCTTTAAATCAGCGTGGTTGCGAAGTGACTGTATACCCGGCCCACACAACTGCAGAAGAGATCATTTCATCGAATCCTGACGGAATCATGTTGTCAAACGGCCCTGGAGACCCGGCAGACTGCACCTCTATTATTGAAGAAATCAAAAAATTGTACAATACAGATATTCCGATCTTTGCAATTTGCCTTGGACATCAGCTCATGGCTCTTGCTACAGGTGCGACTACACACAAGTTAAAATACGGACATCGCGGTGGAAATCATCCGGTCAAAGACCTTCAGACAAATCGTGTATATATTTCTTCTCAGAATCACGGTTATGTGGTAGATGCAGAAAATGTAGATCCAAATGTGGCAGTGCCTGCATTTACGAATGTCAACGATGGAACAAACGAGGGACTTGCCTATGTCGGAAAGAACATCTTTACCGTACAGTTCCATCCGGAAGCATGCCCGGGACCACAGGATTCCGGTTACCTGTTTGACAGATTCATTGAGATGATGGGAGGAGCGAAATAATGCCAAGAGACAGTCGTATTAAAAAAGTATTAGTAATTGGGTCCGGTCCTATCATTATCGGACAGGCAGCGGAGTTTGACTATGCAGGAACACAGGCATGCCGTTCTTTGAAGGAAGAAGGAATCGAAGTTGTTCTGTTGAACTCCAACCCGGCGACGATCATGACAGATAAAGATATCGCAGATAAAGTATATATTGAGCCATTGACAGTAGAAGTTGTGGAACAGCTGATTTTAAAAGAGCAGCCGGACAGCGTACTTCCGACACTGGGAGGACAGGCTGGTCTGAACCTGGCAATGGAACTGGAAGAGGCAGGATTTTTAAGAGAACACAATGTCCGCCTGATCGGTACAACTTCTGAGACAATCAAAAAGGCAGAGGATCGTCTGGAATTTAAAGCAACGATGGAAAAGATCGGAGAACCGGTCGCAGCTTCTCTGGTCGTAGAAAACGTAGAAGACGGTCTTGCATTTGCAAATAAGATCGGATATCCGGTTGTACTTCGTCCGGCATACACACTGGGAGGAAGCGGCGGCGGTATCGCACATGATTCTGAACAGCTGGTGGAGATCCTGGAGAACGGACTTCGTCTTTCCCGTGTAGGACAGGTTCTGGTAGAGCGCTGTATTGCAGGATGGAAAGAGATTGAGTACGAAGTAATGCGTGACGGAAACGGAAACTGCATTACGGTATGTAATATGGAAAATATTGACCCGGTTGGTGTGCATACAGGAGACAGTATCGTTGTGGCACCGTCACAGACGCTGGGGGACAAAGAATACCAGATGCTGCGTACTTCCGCTTTAAATATTATCAGTGAGCTGAATATCACGGGTGGATGTAACGTACAGTATGCTCTGCATCCGGAGACATTTGAATACTGTGTAATCGAGGTAAACCCGCGTGTCAGCCGTTCTTCTGCGCTGGCTTCCAAAGCGACAGGATATCCGATCGCGAAGGTTGCAGCAAAGATCGCTCTTGGTTATACACTGGATGAGATCAAAAATGCGATCACACAGAAGACATATGCAAGCTTTGAACCAATGCTGGACTACTGTGTCGTAAAACTTCCGAGACTTCCGTTTGATAAGTTTATCAGTGCAAAGAGAACACTGACTACACAGATGAAGGCAACCGGAGAGGTGATGAGTATCTGCGACAACTTTGAAGGTGCGCTGATGAAAGCCATCCGCTCTCTGGAGCAGCATGTAGACAGCCTCATGTCTTATGATTTCACAGATCTGTCTGTGGAAGAACTGACAGAGCAGCTGGAGATCGTGGATGATATGCGTATGTGGAGAATCGCAGAAGCAATCCGCCGAGGTGTAAGCTACGAAAAAATTCACGAGATCACACAGATCGATGAGTGGTTTATCGATAAATTTGCAATTATCGTAGAGATGGAAAACGCACTGAAGTCCGAAGAGCTGACACCGGAACTGTTAAAAGAAGCAAAACGGATGGAGTTCCCGGATAACGTGATCGCACAGCTGACAGGAAAGACAGAGCGTGAGATCCACGATATGCGTCATGCAAACGGCATTGTTGCAGCATACAAGATCGTAGATACGTGTGCAGCAGAATTTGCGGCAGAGACACCGTACTACTATTCTGTATTTGGAAGTGAGAATGAAGTAGAAGAGACTCGTGACAAGAAAAAAGTTCTGGTACTTGGATCCGGTCCGATCCGTATCGGTCAGGGAATCGAGTTCGATTTCTGTTCCGTACACTGTACATGGGCATTTGCAAAAGAAGGGTACGAGACGATCATCGTGAACAACAACCCGGAAACAGTTAGTACAGACTTTGATATTGCAGACAAGCTGTATTTTGAACCACTGACTCCGGAAGATGTAGAGAGTATTGTAGATATCGAAAAGCCAGACGGTGCAGTTGTACAGTTTGGTGGACAGACAGCGATCAAGCTGACAGAAGCTCTGATGAAAATGGGTGTTCCGATCCTTGGAACTTCTGCAGAGAATGTAGACAAAGCAGAAGACCGTGAATTATTCGATGAGATCCTTGAAGAGTGCGAGATTCCACGTCCGACAGGAGGAACGGTGTTTACTGCAGAAGAAGCCAAAGAAGTTGCAAACAGACTTGGATATCCGGTTCTGGTAAGACCTTCTTACGTATTGGGTGGACAGGGAATGCAGATCGCGATCAATGATAATGATATCGATGAATTTATCGGAATCATCAACCGGATCGCACAGGATCATCCGATTCTGGTGGATAAATATTTACAGGGGAAAGAAATCGAGGTCGATGCAGTTTGTGACGGCGAAGACATTCTGATTCCTGGAATCATGGAACACATTGAGCGTGCAGGAATCCATTCCGGAGACAGTATCTCTGTATATCCGGCACAGAGCCTGACACAGAAAGCAAAAGACAAGATTGCAGAGTATACAAGAAGACTTGCAAAATCTCTCCATGTCATCGGTCTGATCAATATTCAGTTCATCGTATGTGGAGAAGATGATGTGTATGTGATCGAAGTAAACCCACGTTCCAGCCGTACGGTTCCTTATATCAGTAAAGTAACCGGAATTCCGATCGTACCGCTTGCATCCAAAGTGATCATCGGAAACAAGATCAAAGAACTGGGATACACACCGGGACTGCAGCCGGAAGCAGATTACGTGGCAGTGAAGATGCCGGTATTCTCCTTTGAGAAGATCCGTGGTGCAGATATCAGCCTTGGACCTGAGATGAAATCTACAGGAGAATGTCTGGGAATTGCCAAGACATTTGACGAGGCACTTTATAAAGCATTCCTGGGTGCAGGAATCAAGCTGCCGAAGTTCAAAAACATGATCATGACTGTCCGTGATGAGGACAAACCGGAGGCAGTGGAGATCGGACGCAGATTTGAAAAGATCGGATACCGTATCTTTGCTACAAAGAGCACGGCAGAAGCGCTGAACGCAGCAGGCGTGAAAGCAATTCCGGTCCGCAAGATCGAGCAGGAGTCGCCAAACCTTCTGGATCTCATTTTAGGACACGAGATCGATCTGGTCATCGATATTCCGGCACAGGGGGCAGAGCACTCCAGAGACGGATTTGTCATCCGAAGAAACGCTATTGAGACAGGTGTCAATGTACTGACAGCGATCGATACCGCTGAGGCGCTGATCACCAGTCTTGAAAATACAGATATTAAAAAACTGACACTGATCGATATTGCGACAGTGCAGTAAATAAGGAAGCCCGGGAGAATGATCTCCCGGGTTTTTGATGTTATGTCCTGTGATTCTGACGCCAGATTCTTGGCGATTCCCCATATACATTTTTGAAAGCACGCGAAAAATGCAGTGGATTGGCATACCCAACAGCGTTTGAAATCTCACTGATGGAGAGTTGAGTAAGTTTTAAAAGTTCCGTAGCTTTTACCATACGGTAATTCATTAAAAATTCCTGAGGTGAACGCCCCAGAGTCTCTTTGAAAATCTTTCCAAAGTAGCTGCGGTTCAGACCGCATACCTCAGCAATATCTTCTACGGATATATCATTTTGAAAATTCTGTTCAATAAATGCAATTGCCTCATGGATATAGAAATCCCGCAGTCTGCCGGCAGAGTTTGTCTGTTCACGTGTGCAGGAGCGGGTGAGCGCATCCATAAAAAGGTAGAGATGGCCGATCAGATGAAAAGGCGGCTGTTCGGGATTACGTGCAATATAGAGCATTTCTTCTTTCAGAACTTCCCGCATTTCTTTGGAATGTGCATGATAGATTGGTGCAGATTTAGTCAGTCCTGCCAGTTCCAGAATTTCTTTTACGCGAAGTCCGTCAAATTCGATCCACACATATTCCCAGGGAAGCTTCTGGTCGGCGATGTAGGTGGTGATCTGCTGCGGGAAGATCATAAATCCCTGTCCGCTTTTGACAGAATAGGTCTGTGTTATTCCGGAAGTATCATCGGCCATCAGTGTACCGGTTCCGGAGATCACATAATGGAACAGATAATGATTTCTGGCAGCCGGACCGTAGGAGTGGGAAGGCTGACACTGTTCCCAGCCGAACTGGTACAGGCTCATATCAATAAAATTTTCGTTTGGAAAAACAGAAAAGAGTATATTACTCATAAAAGTCTCCTTTCCTGACTTGTTGTAAAAGTGAGGTGTATTTTCATTATATACCAAAATGCTAGATTATTTCAAATATAGAATATAAAACAAGCATTAAGATATAAAAGTGCAAAAATTATGGTATTCATAGTCGCAAAATGGAATGTTATAATACTAATAAAGAAAAACATGTACATGAAAAAAGAAAAAGGAGCGGAAATATTGATGAAAAAAAGAAGAAATATATCAATAAGCGTTTTACTGATTTTTGGAATGTTTGTATGTATGTTGACAGGCTGCAGTGGAAAAAGCGGGAAAGAGGAGAAAGTCACAGAAATTGAAATCCTGCAGTATAAACAAGAGGCTGCGGCTTATTTTGAAAAAGTGGAAGAAAAGTTTAATGCTACGCACAAAAATATCCGCCTGAAGATTGAATCACCGAATGATGCTTCCACGATCATGAGAACTCGTTTTATCCGGGAAGATTATCCGGATATTATCGGGATCGGCGGCGATATCAATTATTCCTACTTTTTGGATGCCGAGATCCTGATGAATATTTCAGATTACAAAGGACTCGATGAGATTAAAGAGTCTTATAAAGAAATTGACAAAAATCTGGAATTTGTGCCGACAGACGGTGTTTATGCAGTACCGTATGCCGGAAATGCCGCAGGAATTCTTTATAATAAAAAGATTTTTGAAGAACACGGATGGAAGATACCACAGACATGGAGTGAACTTATGAACCTGTGTGACGAAATCCAGGCCGCAGGACTGCAGCCCTTCACTATGGGATTTAAGGACACATGGACCTGTCTTGCACCATGGAATGGCCTGGCAGTAGATCTGGCACCGTCGGATGTATGCCGCCAGGTAAACCAGGGCAAGACAACTTTTACGGAGAATTATCGCGAAGTGGCGGAAAAAATGCTGCAGCTGCTTTCATACGGACCGAAGGATCCGTTTGCTTATAACTACAACGATGCCTGTACAGCGTTTGCAAGAGGAGAGGCAGTCATGTATCCGATCGGAAGCTATGCGGTACCTCAGATTCAGTCAGTGAATCCTGACATGGAAATTGACTCCTTTGTATTTCCGGGAAGTGACAAAAAAGAAGAGAATACATTAAATTCGGGAATCGATCTTCAATTCTGTGTGACAAAAGAATGTAAGAATAAAGAAGCAGCATATGAAGTGTTAGATTTTCTTTTGGAAGATGAAAATGTGCAGGACTATCTGAATGAGCAGAACAGTGTACCGTGCAAAGAGGGAGAGTTTGAACTCTCACCGATGCTGGACGGTGTCAGACAATATATCGAAGAAGAAAATATGGCAGATTATCAGGATCACTATTATCCGTCAGAAATGGCAGTCGATGCGCAGATACAGACACTTCTGATCGACAAAGATGTAGATGCATTTCTGAAGAAATTTGACAAAGACTGGCAGAGATATAATCGGGATATCATACAGAAGGTGCAGAAATATGAAGCAGAACAGACACACAGTAAATAGGGAGAGGTGAAATGAGCATGAAAAAGATGAATGAGAGAAAACGGACATTTTTGTTGATGACAATACCGGTCGTGGCACTGTTTTTCTGTTTTAATACATTGCCGTTACTCAAAGGCGTGATGTACAGTTTTACGAATTTCAAAGGATTTGGTTCTTATGACTGGGTGGGAGTTCGGAACTATATGGATCTGTTTCAGGATGTAAGAGTGGGAAATTCTTACTGGTTCACCTTTAAGCTGGCAATCGTAACGACAATTGTAGTCAATGTGATCAGTCTGCTGCTGGCAATGGCTCTGAACAGTAAGATCCGTGCCAAGAGCTTTTTCAGGGGAGCTTATTTCCTGCCGAATATTCTGGGAGCGCTGGTAGTCGGTTATATTTTCAACTATTTCTTTACATACATCCTTCCGGCAGTGGGAGAGATGATCGGATGGGAAACGCTTTCTTCGAGTCTGCTTTCCAGTAAGAACCTGGCATGGATCGCTATTGTGATCGTTTGTGCATGGCAGGCGATCGCGATGAATACAATCATCTATATTTCCGGCCTGCAGACCGTACCGGAGGATGTGTATGAAGCAGGCGCAATAGATGGAGCTACCGGATGGAATAAGTTCAAAAACCTGACATTTCCTCTGATTCTTCCGTTTTTTACGATCAATATGGTGCTTTGTGTGAAAAACTTTCTGATGGTCTTTGATCAGATCATGGCACTGACAAAAGGCGGACCTGCACAGAGCACAGAATCCATTTCCTATCTGATCTATCAGAATGGTATGGCAGGAGGACAGTTCGGATTTCAGAGTGCCAATGCGGTTATTTTCTTCCTTGTGATCGTTGCAATTTCAGTGACGCAGATGACAGTATTAGGGAAAAAGGAGGAGCAGTTATGATAGGGGCAAATACAAAAACAAACAAACCGGCCATGATTTTCTTAGTATTAGGGCTGATCACCATTGCATTTCCGTTGTATCTGACGGTAGTCATTGCATTTAAACAGCCGTCAGAGATGACCAACAGTATTTCCGGAATCTTGTCACTGCCAAGCTCCTGGAGTCTGGAAAATTTCCGGGAAGCTATGCGGGTGACGGATTTCTGGAATTCTCTTGGCAACAGTCTTTTCATCACATTGGTCACAGTTGCTCTCAGTATTGTGATCCATTCCATGATCGGATATGCCATTGGAAGAAATAAAGCGCACAGTAAAGGGTATAATCTGGTGTACTTATACATTGTCAGCGGGATGTTTGTTCCGTTTGCGATTCTTATGATGCCTCTGGTGAAACAGACAGCACAAATGGGACTGAATAACCGTTTTGGAGTCATTCTTCTCTATGTTGTGTTTTATATGCCGATGAATGTACTTTTGTATACCGGATATCTGAAGAATATTCCAATTGCACTGGAGGAGGCTGCCTGCGTGGATGGAGCAAGTACGTGGACAACTTACTGGAAGATCGTATTTCCGATCATGCGTCCGATGCATGCGACAGTAGCAGTTCTGACAGCGCTTGGAACATGGAATGATGTGATGACACCTCTTGTGATCATGTCAGGAGGAGAACAGAATACGCTTCCGTTGGCACAGCTGACATTCCAGACCCAGTTTGGAACAAATTACAATCTGGCATTCGCCTCCTATCTGCTGGCATTACTTCCGATCTTGATCTTTTATCTGATCTGTCAGAAACAGATTTTAAACGGAGTTGTGAATGGAGCAGTAAAATAAAAAGAAAAGGAACGAGTAATATGGCAATTATTTTTGATGAGCAGAACAAGACATTTACAATACATACTGAGCACTCCACTTATCAGATGCAGATCGATCCTTATGGTGTTCTCTTACATTTATACTATGGAAGAAAGACCAAAGGCTGCATGGACTATCTTCTGCAAAAACAGGACAGAGGATTTTCCGGAAACCTGTATGATGCGGGAAATGACAGAACCTATTCTCTGGATGTGCTCCCGCAGGAATTTCCAACATGGGGAACAGGAGATTACAGAAGCACAGCGCTGATCGTAAGGGGACAGGATGGGACTACTGCCTGTGACCTGCGTTACCGGGGATATCGGATCTTGTCGGGAAAATACGGACTATCGGGACTTCCGGCAGTGTATGGAGCTGAGAAAGAAGCACAGACACTGGAAGTGGTGCTGGAAGATGGGCGGACCGGAATTCAGGTGACACTTCTCTATGGGGTACTGCCAAAATACGATGTGATCACCCGAAGTGCGCAGATCATCAATACAAAAGAGAACATCATTTATCTTGAAAAAGCGGCTTCTGCGTGTCTTGATTTTGTGACAGGAAAATATGATGTGATCAGTTTTTACGGACGTCATGCGATGGAGCGGAATTATCAGAGAATTCCGGTATCTCATGGAAATTATGTGATCGGAAGCAGAAGAGGGACCTCCAGTCATCAATACAGTCCATTTCTGATTCTGACAGAAGAGGGAACAACAGAAGATGCAGGGGCATGTTATGCCATGTCCTTTGTATACAGCGGAGGATTTCAGGCGGAAGTGGAAAAAGACCAGTTCGGGCAGAACAGAATGCTGATGGGGTTGCAGCCGGAGCAGTTTTCGTATCCTCTGAATACCGGAGAAGTCTTTGTCATACCGGAAACCGTGATGACCTACAGCAGAAACGGGCTGGCAGAGCTTTCCCAGAATCTGCACCGGTGTTTTCGGAACAATCTGTGCAGGGACCCTCATAAAGAAAAGGTTCGTCCGATTCTGATCAACAGCTGGGAGGCATCCTATTTTGACTTTGATGGGGAGAGTATTTTAAAACTGGCAGAAGAGGCAAAAGAGCTGGGAATCGAGATGTTGGTGTTAGATGACGGCTGGTTTGGTAAACGGAGGGATGACAACCGGGCACTGGGAGACTGGCAGGTCAATGAAGAAAAATTAAAATGCAGTCTGGGAGAACTTTCCGCGAAGATACACGCTATGGGATTAAAATTCGGACTCTGGGTGGAACCCGAAATGGTTTCAGAAGACAGTGATCTGTACAGAGCACATCCGGACTGGGCGCTTCAGATTCCCGGGAAAAATCCGGTGCGAAGCAGGAATCAGCTGGTTTTGGACTTTTCCAGAAAAGATGCGGTGGACTTTATTTTTGATTCGATTACAGAAGTGTTGGATTATGCAGAGGTTGAATATCTGAAGTGGGATATGAATCGCAGTCTGTGCGACGTTTATTCCGCAGCAGCTGGATATCAGGGGAAAGTACTGTATGATTACGTACTGGGTGTTTATGATTTCCTGGACCGTCTACTGAAGCGGTATCCGAATCTTTTGATTGAAGGATGCAGCGGAGGGGGCGGAAGGTTTGACGCAGGAATGTTGTATTACACACCTCAGATCTGGTGCAGTGACAACACCGATGCATTGGACCGGCTGCAGATTCAGTACGGGACGTCTTTTGGATTTCCGATCAGTGCAGTCGGATCTCATGTGTCTGCGGTGCCAAACCACCAGACAGGAAGAAAAACACCACTCTCAACGAGAGGCGCAGTGGCAATGGCAGGTACATTTGGATATGAACTGGACTTGGGAAACGTGACCGAAGAAGAAAAAGAAGAGATCAGACAACAGATCAAGGAATATAAGCAGCTGGCACCGTTGATCCAGACCGGATTGTATTACCGGCTGAGCAATCCTGTGACGGATGAAGTTGCAGCATGGGAGTTTGTATCCGAGGATGGAACACAGGCGATGATGCAGGCAGTGATGACACAGATTCATGGAAATATGACAGGAAATGCAGTGAAATGGAAGGGACTTGAGGAAGAAGCCTGTTATCAGGATGCAGAAAGTGGAGAACTGTATTATGGAGCGGCATTGATGGAAACCGGAATTTTACTTCCGATCAAAAGCGGAGCTTATCAGACCTTCCGGATATTGCTTCGAAAAGTAGGATCCTGACCCAACAATTGGATATGTTTTTCCAACATTACAGTCTGGCAGTCTCCCTCGAAATCTTTATAATAAAAAATAGAAACAGGAGAGGAGAACCAGAAATATGAGCATTTGTT
>ONZW01001195.1_pt1 | contig 13172 bp, 9 predicted proteins | sample 1671071 | NCBI WGS metagenome assembly ONZW01 (sample SAMN06348119, study PRJEB24527) | human gut metagenome | biome: human gut; feature: ankylosing spondylitis patient; material: feces | host: Homo sapiens | place: China | collected 2015-10
GAAATACTGAAGATGCGATGCCGAAATAAGCCTGTAAAGATTTATTCTTCCCTGCTCGCTTGACGCAAGAATTATACAGTGATACTGATGAAGCTTTTTTATCGCCTCATCATCTAGTTTTCCTGCCTCATTTAACTTATCCAAGTCAAATATATCTCTTTCTTCAAGCATTTTTACCATTTTGAGGTAAATATATGCCGTAGCCTGTGCATCGTCTACAGCCCTGTGGTGGTTTTCAAGCGATACGGCAAGGTGCTTACAAAGCGTATCCAGCTTGTAATTATGAAGGTTAGGTATAACAAACTGTGCCAGAAGCACCGTATCCATTATTGTAGGGTCATATTTTATTCCAAGTCTTTCAGCGTTATTTATTATAAAGCTTGTATCAAACCCTGCATTGTGTGCAACCATGACGGCATCACCGCAGAATTCAAGAAATTCAGGAAGAATCTTTTCTATCGGTTCCGCTTCCATAACCATGGAATCGTTAATTCCCGTAAGTTTTTCTATTCTGAAAGGAATCGGAATCTTAGGATTTACAAATTTGCTGAAATTATCTACAATCTCACCATTTTTTATCTTTACGGCACCTATCTCGATAATTCTGTCAACTTCTGCCGAAAATCCCGTAGTCTCCAGGTCAAATACAACAAACGTATCATTGAAATTCTGCCCCATTGAATTAATTACAATCTGACGCGTATCATCTACAAGATAAGCTTCCACACCATATATTATTTTAAAATCAAGCTCTTCGCCCTTTTTCTTGTATTTGCCTTTCAAGTCTTCCATAGTGTGATAAGCATCCGTAAACGCCTGCACAACACCGTGGTCCGTAATTGCAATTCCTTTGTGTCCCCAGCGGATTGCCTGTTTTATAATATCGGAAACAGATGAAACGCCATCCATGTCGCTCATTTTCGTATGGCAATGAAGCTCCACTCTTTTGTGAAGCGACAAATCGTTTCTCACTTCGCGGTTATCCTGCGATTTTCTGATACCCCACACGCTCGTAATTGAGATTTCCTGGTCATATCTGTCAAGTGCCGCAACACCCTTGACTTTTATAAAGTTTCCTTTTTTTATGTACTCTTTGACTTCAGGAAGCTGTGCATTTGCAATAAACATTTTAACGGTTATCGTATCCGTAAAATCAGTCAGGTCAAACATGAGAATTGTTCTTTCATTTCTTATTTCACGCTCGTCAACCTTTCTTATCATTCCCGCGATAACAATCTCGCCTAGTGCTGAATCCACCTGCTCTATAGGCATAGGTTCCTCGTCAAAATCTCTTCCATATAAAACATCCGGATTTGACGGCTTCTTTTTGTAATACTCGTTCTGGCTTCCCTTTTGTCCAAACTGGGTTCTGTTTTTGTCTCCAAACGATGATTGACGTGAATTCTCCTGTACTACACCATCATTTGACTTTGTACCTGATGATGCAGCATTTTCCGATTTTGAGCTTGTTGACGTTCCCTTTGAAAATGCTGTTTTTGAAGAATCCTCGTTCACTCCGTCGCCCGCTGCCTGTGCCGCCCTCATATTCTTTTCAATCTGTGCGACACGCAGATTCAGCTTATGCTCATTTTCAAGCTCGTAGTGACTTCCCTCTTTTTTTGCATATTTATATATAACATCAATTTCAAACCCAAAACGGTTCAAAAATATTTTTTTGAAATAATCCGCAAGAGTATCGGCATATGTCCTTGACAAAAATCCGTCCTCAAGAGTAAGCACAAGACAGTGTTCCCCATCAAATTCCCATTGTGAATTTTTCAACAGATTATATTCGAGAGTCCAATATTTCTCAAGTTCAAATAATATGCTGTCATAATATATTTCCATAATTTTGACAGGTGTGTACTGTTTTGAAAGTCTGTATCTGTCAATTATACGCACATCCATATTTTTCATGCGGAATATCTGCTTTTTCAAAGCGTCCTCCGCCTTGTATATTACCTGCTTGCTTATAAGCCGTTCACTGCTTAAATAGACACGTGCCAGAGAATTGGTAGATGTCTTTGATACACGGGTAACTTCCGTATCAGTAAGATAAACTCCTATTTCCTCCGGCACTTTAAGTGTATTAAACACTTCAAAAAATTTATTCAACTAAATAACACTCCTCTAAAGCATTTACATTAAAACATTCATATTTCTTTTAGTCATTCCAATGGTCAAGCTCATACTTTAATGTGTCAAGCAGCTCATTTTCAGCTACTTTACGCACAACTTCACCATGTTTAATAAGAACGCCACAGCCATCTCCGCCTGCAATTCCAAGATCTGCTTCTTTAGCCTCTCCCGGACCGTTTACAACACATCCCATAACAGCAAGTTTCAAATCAAGGTCATATCCTGCTGCCAGCTTTTCAACTCTTCCGGCAAGGTCGATAAGATTAATCTTTGTTCGCCCGCATGTAGGGCATGAAACAACTTCAATTCCACCTTTTCTCAACCCAAGTGTTCTTAATATAAGCTTTGCAGCTTCAATCTCTTTTACCGGGTCATCTGTTAATGACACTCTTATTGTATCACCGATACCCTGATTAAGAATAAGTCCTAATCCTATCGCTGATTTGATACTTCCGGAAAATACTGTGCCTGACTCTGTTATTCCAACATGAAGCGGGTGATTTGTCTTATCAGCAATAAGCTCATGTGCTTTTACGCACATCAAAACATCCGATGATTTGATACTTATAACAAGATTATCATATCCCAAATCTTCAATTATCTTAACTTTATCAAGTGCACTCTCAACGAGACCTTCGGCTGTAACACCATTATATTTTTCAATAAGGTCTTTTTCAAGAGAGCCGCTGTTTACACCGACACGAATAGGAATGTTTCTTTCTTTTGCAGCATCTACGACCGCCTTGATTCTGTCTGTACTTCCTATATTTCCGGGATTGATTCTGATTTTATCGGCACCGTTTTCAATCGCCGCGATTGCCATTCTGTAATCAAAATGAATATCGGCAACAAGCGGAATATGGATATATCTTTTTATCTCGCGTATCGCATCTGCCGCCTCCTGCGTCGGAACCGTGCATCTTACTATGTCACAGCCTGCCTCTTCAAGAGCAAGAATCTGCTTTACCGTCTCTTTTACATTTTCAGTTCTTGTATTTGTCATGGACTGGATTGCGATTTTATTTCCGCCTCCGATTACACAATTACCTATTTTTACCGTTTTCGTATTATCTCTGTACATAAAAACTCCGTTTCCGGACAGTTATGATACCTTTGTGACAAACATACTGCCCTGTCAATACATTCTAAAACAAATATTTTAAAACAAATTAACTATATCTTTAAACATTATATAGACCATAAGAAGCATAAGAAGAACCATTCCGACAAAATGAACCATTCCCTCACGCTCTTTCTTTACAGGTTTTCCTCTAACCACTTCAATAAACATAAAAAGAAGTCTTCCGCCGTCAAGTGCCGGTAAAGGAAGGAGATTCATAACTCCGAGGTTAGCACTTAACATTACAATATACTGGAATATGTTAAGACACACATACCATGCCCCATCCGGCTTACTCTGTTCAACAACAGTATTAACTGAATCCACAACGCCCACCGGTCCTGATAAATCATTAATTCCAAGTTTACCTGTAAACATCATTCCGACACTTTTTACAACTGTTTCTATCCAGTATCCTACTTCTTTAAACGAGCAGAGTATTGTCTGTGCAGGGCTGACTTTTACACGATATCCATAGCTGTCAAAACCTGTATAGTATTCTTCGCTTTCAACGAGTGTTGGCGTAACTTTTAATGTAACATCCTGACCGTCGCGTTTTACTACCATCTCAATCTCTTTTCCGCCTGAATTATTAATTATCTGCGGAATTTTATTGTCATCCGTAGGCTTTACTCCATCAACTGAAACTATCACATCGCCTTTTTCAATTCCGGCTTTTGAAGCTGCCGAATTATCACTTACTGAGGCAACAAGTGTGTTGTCGCTAATAGTAATACCAAGTCTGTATACACTCAGTTTTCTGTACTCGGGTGTAACTGTTGTCGTATATTTCTGACCATCACGCTTATATGTTATATTCATTGTATCAGATGCATGATATGCCTGATAAAATGCATATTCCTTTGAAAATGCAATGCCGTTATTGTTAATTTTTGTTATCTCATCACCAACTTGAAGTCCCGCAGCTGCCGCCGGTGAACTATCCTCTACAACATCAATAGTACATGGATCTGTACCGACACTTCCAATTATAATAACAGCGAACACAAATGCAAGAAGAAAGTTAAATACAGGTCCGGCAGCTATTATTGCAATTCTTGACCACACTGTTTTAGCTGCAAATGCTTTGTCTGCATCATAATTTTTTAAAAGTTCTTCTCTTCTTTCTTTTGCAGGCAAATCATCTGAATCTTCATCTTCTCCATTTTCATCTTCACTGCCATCATCAGACTGTGTAAGCATGTCGTCTCCAAGCATTATACATGCACCACCGAATGGTATAAGCTTCAGACAGTATTCAGTATCTCCCTTTTTTATTCCGAAAAGCTTAGGTCCGAAGCCTATTGAAAACTCAACTACAGCTACTCCATTAGCCTTTGCGACTATAAAATGTCCAAATTCATGAATAAGGACAATAAGTCCAATCATGATAATTGCTATGATTATATTTAAAATCAAATCACCACCTGCTTTCAATCATTTCATATACAGTCTTTTCAGTCTCAAGAATCTGTTCAACTGTAGGATTGTCGATATACTTAATATTTTCCATGGCATACTCTATTATGTCATATATATCAAGATATTTTATCTTTTCGTCCAGAAATCTGCTTACTGCAAGCTCGTTGGCTGCATTCATTGCTGTCGGAATATTGCCGCCTCTTTCTGCTGCATTATATGCAAATTTGAGTCCCTTAAATGTTTCCATATCAGGTTTTTCAAATGTAATCTGTGCAAGTTCATAAAAATCAAGTCTTTTAGTATCGAGTATTCGTCTCTCAGGGTAATATAATGCATATTGAATAGGAAGACGCATATCAGGACTTCCAAGCTGGGCCATTACACCACCGTCAACAAACTGCACCATAGAATGAATTATGCTCTGTGGCTGGACTATAACCTGTACTTTATCAACAGGAACACCAAAAAGCCACTGTGCCTCTATGACTTCAAGTCCTTTGTTTACCATTGTAGATGAATCTATTGTGATTTTTCTTCCCATAGCCCAGTTTGGGTGTTTTAATGCATCGGCAAGTGTAACATTTTCAAGCTCTTTTCTTGTCTTTCCCCTGAAAGGACCGCCTGATGCAGTAAGAAGAATTTTATCAATCTGTCCCCTGTTTTCACCGTTAAGGCACTGGAATATTGCTGAATGTTCGCTGTCTACAGGATAAATTGATACATTTTTTTCTTTTGCAAGATTAATGATGATATGACCGGCTGTAACAAGTGTCTCCTTATTTGCCAGTGCAATATCTTTATGTGCATTAATTGCCGCTATTGTAGGTTCTATTCCCATCATGCCCACAACCGCAGTCACTACAATGTCAGCTTCATCTATTGTAGCTGCCTCAATAAGTCCTTCCATGCCATATACAATCTTAACATCCATATCGGAAAGGAGAACTTTCAGCTCTTTAGCCTTTTCCTGTGTTCCAACGCTTACAAGCTGCGGCTTAAATTCTCTGGCCTGCTCAGCTAATTCTTTTACTCTTGTGCCTGCAGCGAGAGCCACAACTTTTATATCATTATTTTTTCTTATAACATCTAATGTCTGTGTTCCTATTGAACCTGTTGAACCTAATAAAGATACACTTTTCATAATTATTCAAGCCTTTCTTACATTATGTGACTGATAAGGTAAACAGCCCAATATACAGCCGGAGCCGTGAATATCACACTGTCAAACCTGTCCATGATTCCGCCGTGTCCCGGAATAAGTTTTCCATAATCTTTTATATCATAATTTCTCTTGATTGCAGATGCAGCCAAATCTCCGATTATAGATAACAACGCTCCTATAAAACTTGCTATTGCAAATGTCCATACAGGATGCACAAATATGCCGGACATTCTTCCGCTTATTATAAATCCATAGATTATGCCCAGTAAAGTTGCACCTGTCACACCGCCAACTGCTCCTTCAACTGATTTTTTTGGAGAAAGCTTAGGTGCCATCTTATGTTTACCAAAAAGAACACCTGTAAAATATGCAAATGTGTCATTGCCCCATGATGATACAAATACAAGCCATACTATATATTTGCCGTCTCCAGCAACTCTAACTTTATATATATATGAAAGCATTACTGCAACATAAAATATTCCTGTAAAGACAAGCATTGCATCCTGCGATTTATATTTTGGAAATGTTATGACATATATTGTCATGATTGCCATAAGTCCAAATACAAAAACAAGCGTTTCAAGCTGCCATTTTCCAAGCCATACGCACACATAATATGCCACAGCTACAACATAGCCACAGATTCCAAGCAGCTTTTCATGTATACCGGCTGCCCTGTATAATTCATACATTCCGACAAGCGATATAAATGCACATAAAAGAAACAGATACCAGCTTCCTACATAAAGCGATGAAGCTGCAATTATTGCAAGAAATATTCCGCTTATAATTCTAGTTTTCACTTAGCATCCTCCTTAACGCCGCCAAAACGTCGTTCTCTTTTATTATATTTCTCAAATGCCTTTATAAGCTCTTCTTTGCTAAAATCAGGCCAGTATGTATCAGTAAAATAAAACTCCGTATATGCCAGCTGCCACGGAAGATAATTGGATAATCTCTGCTCACCGCTTGTTCTTATAAGAAGATCCGGATCCGGAAGCTCCCGCGTATCAAGATTATCTGTAATAGTCTGTTCAGTAATATCATCCAGATTGATTTTTCCGGCCTTTACATCAGCTGCTATCTTTTTGACAGCTCTTGTAATCTCATCTCTTCCGCCATAATTAATAGCTATTGTAAAATTAAGTCCTGTATTATTCTTTGTCTTTTCTTCAAGATTTTCAATACTCTGTACTATATCAGGACTGAGTTCTTCTTTTCTTCCTATAACACGGCATCTTACATTATTCTTCATTGACTTTTTAACACAGTCTTTAAGATACCATCTCAAAATTCCCATAAGAGTTGAAACTTCTTCTTGTGAACGTTTCCAGTTTTCTGTTGAAAATGCATATACTGTAAAATACTTAACGCCAAGATCATCAACAATATTAAGCATATCTTCAACAACCTGGCTTCCTACTTTATGTCCATAAGTTCTGGGCATTTTTCTCTGTTTTGCCCAACGGCCGTTACCATCAAGAATAACAGCAACATGACCAGGTATTTTAAGTCCAAGTTCTTCATTAAAAAAATCCATGAATCCTCCTTGTTTTTGCGAAGCAAAAATCCGAGTCCTTTGACGAGGAGAGGATTTGCCTCCTTGTTTTTGCGAAGCAAAAATGCGACTGCCCTCGCAGGAGCAGAGGATTTGCCTCCTTGTTTTTGCGAAACAAAAATCCGAGTCCTTTGACGAGGAGAGGATTTGCCTCCTTGTTTTTTCTAAAGAAAATCCGCAGGAGCCGGCACAACCTGCTAAAAGCTACCGGAATCCCACGGATTCACATATAAAAATTATACTGTAAGAATTTCTTTTGTTTTTTCTTCAACTGTTGCATCTATAATGCCAACATACTTATCTGTAAGCTTCTGAATATCATCTTCTGTTCCTTTAAGTTCATCATCTGATATTTCTCCTGCTTTATTCTGCTTCTTAAATAAATCATTCGCATCGCGTCTTACATTTCTGATTGCAACTTTGGCATTATCGCCTTTTTTCTTAACTTCTTTTGCAAGTTCCTTACGTCTGTCTTCTGTAAGTTCAGGGAAAATAAGTCTTATAACCTTGCCATCATTATTAGGTGTAATTCCAAGATCTGATACTAAAATTGCCTTTTCAATCTCTTTGATAAGACTGCTCTCCCATGGCTGAATCTGAATCATTCTTGCCTCAGGAACTGATATATTGGCAACCTGCTGAAGTGATGTTGGTGTGCCATAATAATCAACTTTAATCTTATCAAGAATGTGCGGATTAGCTCTTCCGGCTCTTATTGTAACATAATCTTCCTTTAATGCATCTACTGTTTTGCTCATCTTATTTTCAAATTCTTTAATATCACTCATTATCTCATCTCCATTTAATTTTATTTTATTTTTATTTAATCCACTGTTACTACAGTACCATTAAATTTACCTGTCATGGCATTAAGAATGCTGTCTTTTTCATTAAGACCGAATATCATTAGCGGCATCTTATTTTCCATGCACATAACTGAAGCTGTCATATCGATAACTCCAAGTTTTTTATCAACAACCTCCTGAATAGGAAGTGTGTCATACTTCTTAGCAGCCGGGTTAATCTTAGGATCGCTGTCATACACACCATCTATTGCTTTTGCAAGAAGAATTGCATCTGCATCAAGCTCAATCGCACGAAGAACAATTCCTGTATCTGTTGAAAAATAAGGATGACCTGTTCCACCAGCAAAAAAAACTACCATGCCTTTTTCAAAATACTTATTTGCTCTGTCTTTTGAAAACAACTTAGTCATGCTGCCACATTCAAATGGTGTAAGAATATTTGTCTTAATTCCACATGATCTAAATATTTCAGAAACATATATACAATTCATAATTGTCGCAAGCATACCAATCTGGTCTGCTTTTGTCCTGTCAATATTATCATTAGAACGACCACGCCAATAATTACCGCCTCCGATAACAACACCAACATCTATTCCTTTTTCAACTATCTTTTTAACCTGACGGGCAATATCTTCAATCAGAGCATCATCATATCCTGATTTTGCTTCTCCTGAAAGTGCCTCTCCGCTAAGTTTAAGTATAACTCTTTTAAGTTCCTTCATAACTATCTCCATCTCTGATTATTATTTTTCTAATGTATTTACATACTCATCCTTAATATCTGCACTTGATGACATCTTACCGGCTGCAATATTATCAAGAACATCATCGATATTTCTCTGTTCCGGTTCAGGCTGTGATTCCTTTTCAGCCACTGCCTCCTGCAAATTATCATCAGCAGCTTCTTCTTTTTTTTCAAATATCTGAGCTGTATTTATTTCAGAATAACATTGTGTACATCTTCCGTCAATAGTTGCACCGCTGTTAATCTGTAATGTCTGTGACTTAATATCTCCAATTATCACTGCTGTTGAATCTATAACAACAGGACCTTTCACATCTATATTACCTTTTACTGCCCCTGCAATAAATGTTGATGATGCTGTTATATCGCCAATAACAACGCAATCCTTTAAAATATCAGCAGCTTTTTCTGATACAATATTTCCTTCAATTCTTGCACCGTCAGCCTTTACATTTCCCGCTTTTGAATTGCCTGTCAATATTCCTGTTATATTAAGAGCACCTGCACATGTAACATCACCTGTAACGGTTCCATATATATCAATTGAACCTGTAGAATCAAGGTTACCACTTACAGTTAAACCTTTTGTTATAACTGCAGTCTCTGAAGTTCCATCTTTCTCATCCTCACTCTTTGGTTCTTCAACGCCTACAGCTTTGCCCATCTCAATCTGTGCCGAAAGCTTTGCAAGTTCAGGATCTACTTTGCCACTCTGTCTGAGAGTATTAACCATCTCTTCATCAGAAGATGATTTTTTTGAAAAATCACTTGCTGTTTCATTTAAGTCTTCTTTGAAATCTTTAAAAAACCCCATCAGAATTTCCTCCTTAGGTTAAATGTATGTATAAGCACATCTTAAAATATTATAACATAATATTGTAAAATTGTGAAAGGTTTATATTCATAAAATATTATAAAACTATGAGAAACACGCTCCGCGAGTTTCTCAAGTTATCGCGGCAGTCGCCAAGGTCTCGTGCAAGCACGGACTTTGGCTCGTTACACGCGTAAATAAAAACCATCATCCACATAAATTAATTATGCAGATGATGATTTATTAATTACTTATTCATATACACGATATGTATTAATCTCTGAGAACGAACTGGTTTACAATCTCATTCATAGCTTCAGCCTGTGCGGATAACTCTTCACTTGTAGCTGAACATTCCTGAGATGCTGCTGAGTTAGACTGTACAACCTCTGAAATCTGGTCAACACCCTTTTCAGCTTCTCTCATAACTTCAATCTGTGCATTTGAGTTCTCGCTTAATTCTTTAGAAACAGTTGCAATCTCATTAATTCCCTTAACAACATTTTCCATTGATTCTGTAGCCTTTAATGCCACATCGTTACCATCGCTTACTTCTCTTAAAGCACCTTCAATAAGACTTCTTGTATCAACTGCTGACTGTGCACTCTGGTCTGCAAGAGTTCTAATCTGCTCGGCAACAACTGCAAAGCCCTTACCAGCCTCACCTGCTCTTGCGGCTTCAATAGCAGCATTAAGAGAAAGGAGATTTGTCTGGCTTGCAATGCTCTCAATATCAGAAATGATATTCTCAATCTTCTTAGATGTATCACTGATACGCTCCATAGCTTCCATAAGAGCCTTCATATCTTCTCTGCTTGAATCAGCATCTGAAGCATATACTTCAGCTTTCTTACTTGTTTCCATAAGGTTGTTTACTGTCTCGCCAACCTGTTCTGTAATTGTAGTGATTGTAGCCTGCAGTTCTTCGATTGCACCTGCCTGCTCTGTAGCACCTTCTGCAAGATCCTGAGCTGACTGTGCAAGATTTTCAGAACCTGCTGTAACCTGTCCTGCTGATTCTTCAACGCCCTTCAATGTAGCATTCATCTTTCTGTTCATATTACGGACTGACTGAAGAAGTTCAACAAACTTACCAACGTACTTGTCTTCAATCTCTGTATTAACTGTAAAATCACCATTAGCCATAGATGCCATAATTTTGTTAATATCATTGATTATAAGGCTGAGATTTTCAGCCATCTGTCTTGCTTCATCATTCATAAAAGCAATCTCATCTTCTGCCTGATGTTCAGGAAATTCGCTGTCAAGATCGCCTTCAGCAAATGTTTTAAGTCTGTCAGCAAGTGCTGCAATAGGTTTCTCAATACTTTCAGCAATTCTCTTTCCAATCTTAGCAGAAGCAATAACACTGGCTGCCAAAATGCCAATAATAAATATTGTAAGTGCAATTCTTAAAACATCAAGTATGTTTATAAGCTGTGTACCATTAGAAACATTGATATCCATAAGATTCTTGAATGCTGCATAAACTTCATCATACATTGGCTGAAGCTCTTCATATTCCTGTTTCTGGGCTTTTGCTGATGCAACAACATCTGTTGAAGAACCAGATGACATAATAGCATCTGACTTTGCCCAATATCCATCAAGTGCTTTGCCAATTGCAGCATAAGATTCCTTACCGTCTTTTGTAACCATATATTGCTCTATATTAGCATAATATGTATGAAATGATTCTTTTCTTGCTTCATAATCTTTCTTTTCTTCTGCAATCTGTGAAGCCTCTTTATATCCGATAACAGCTCGTAACGAACTTCTTGCCTCAGAAAATACTGTCATGGCCTTTCCGATTTCACCCTGTGAAAAGCCATAATTAGTCATTGCATGGTCATAACTTGTACTCATCGCAAATAATACAATATCACTTATAACAAGGCCAATACAACATACAATCGAAATAATCAGGAAACCTCTGTTCAGTCTCCTTCTGATAGAATCTTTTACATTCATAGTCTTCCTTTTACCAGCATTTTATATTATGTTACGAAAAATGCGGTATCTCTCCTTATTCTAATATTAAATTTACACATAAGTGTCATGCAATGCCGTAACTTACATTAAAATCTATACACACAAATTCATTCAATATTATTATAACAGTGCATTATTTTCATTGCAAGTATATTATCATTTATAATATCTATAATTCAATAAAAATATCTATAGTTTAAAATTATCATGCATGTAAAATCATGCTTTATGAATTTACCAATAGCACATAAATATCCCGGCGGAGCCAATTCTGAAACCACCGGGATTAATAAATAATCTATAATACCATTCAAATATATTAATTAAGCAAGCTGTGCTGCAACTTCTGCTGCGAAGTCTTCATTCTTCTTTTCAAGTCCTTCACCAACTTCAAAACGAACAAATTTCTTGATTGTGAAAGATGAACCAGCTGCTTTGCCAACTTCTGCGATATACTTAGCAACTGACTGCTTACCGTCTTCAGCTTTAACATAAACCTGATCCATAAGACAAATTTCTTTAAGCTGCTTAGAAACACGACCTTCTACTAATCCGTTGAAAATCTTATCAGCTACGATATTAGCCTTATCAGCTAAAGCAAGTTCTGCTAACTGAGCTGCAGCTTCCTTTGTAAGGAAATTGAATAAATACTGCATGTTGCTCTTATGTTCTTCATAAGTTGCGATATCAGCATCACTCCAGATTTTTTCTGAAATAGCTTTTTCAATTAACTTGTTTAAGATTGGCTTTGGAAGAGTTGCAGGATCATTTAATGCACTATCAACAATAATCTCTCTTAACTTAGCGAGTTCATCTGCTGACATATCATTTCTGCTGATATATTCCGGATTCATAGCTGCAATCTGCATTGCGATATTTGTAAGAGCTTCTTTAACAGCATCACCTGAAGCACCTTCTGCTGCAACAAGAACACCGATTCTTCCGCCGCCGTGAATATAAGAAGCTACGCAGTCACCTGTAAGCTTTTCAAATCTTCTGATAGAAAGTTTCTCACCGATTGTAAGAGTCTTCTCTTCAAGTTCTGACTTCATATCGAGAATACTGCATACATCTTCACCATCTCCAGCTTTTTCAACTGATGACTTGAGTGCCTTGTCTGCAACTGCCTGAACAAATTCCTGGAAAGTAGCATTCTTAGCTACGAAATCTGTCTCTGAATTAACTTCTACAACAACTGCTGTATTACCTTCAGATGCAACTCTTGTAATACCTTCTGCTGCGATTCTTCCTGCTTTCTTTTCAACCTTAGCTGCTCCGCTCTTTCTAAGAACATCAACAGCTGCTTCCATATCGCCATCTGTCTCTGTAAGAGCTTTCTTACATTCCATCATGCCTGCACCAGTAGACTCTCTAAGTTCTTTAACCATTGCTGCTGTAATTGCTGCCA
>ONZW01001200.1_pt1 | contig 13097 bp, 12 predicted proteins | sample 1671071 | NCBI WGS metagenome assembly ONZW01 (sample SAMN06348119, study PRJEB24527) | human gut metagenome | biome: human gut; feature: ankylosing spondylitis patient; material: feces | host: Homo sapiens | place: China | collected 2015-10
GAATTTTGGCTTGTATGTCTCGGGATTTTGGCATATTCATGCCAAAACACCTCGCGGGATAGTGGTGTGTGAACAGTAACATAATTCCAATAACCTTTATTTTCTCTGTCTTATCTTTCTGGCAGATATGGAAAATGTATGCTAAAATAGAAATAGCAAATTTGTATGTAAAATAATAAGGAAAGGTAAGAGGGGGAAATGGAGAAAGAGGAAAAGCGTGCAGATCAGGAGAATGACACGGAAGAACAAAGTACGGAAGCGAAAAGCTTACTGAAAAAAAAGCTTCAATATTATAGTAGTGAGATTCAGCGTGATGTGGGAAATCTTGTAAAATGGCTGATGATCGCGGTACTTGTAGGATGTATTACAGGAGCGGCGAGTACACTGTTTTCTTTTGTGCTGAAGAGTGTGACAAATTGCAGGAAAGAAAATGAATGGATGTTCTATCTGCTTCCGGTGATGGGATTAATTATTGTATACCTGTATGAGAAATTTGGTAAGGATGATGGAGGTACGAATCAGGTGCTTTCTACTGTGAGATCACAGGACGATGTGCCGATTTTATCTGCACCTCTGATTTTCATTTCTACAGCACTTACGCATCTGGCAGGTGGCTCTGCAGGACGTGAAGGTGCGGCAATACAGCTTGGTGGAAGTATTGCCAATCAGCTTGGACGTTGGATTCATCTGGATGAGGAAGACCGACATGTAATTGTTATGTGTGGTATGAGTGCAGCATTCTCTGCATTGTTTGGAACACCGATGGCTGCGGCTGTTTTTGCACTGGAGGTAGTCAGTGTAGGAGTGATGTATTATACAGCTTTGATGCCTTGTATGATTGCTTCTCTGGTTGCATCCGGATTTGCGGCAGGAATGGGAGTTACACCGGAGACTTTTCATGTAGTGGATATTCCGAAGCTGACTATTGAAACGGGTTTGAAAATGGGTGCTATCGCTGTTGGATGTGCAGTGATTAGTATTGTATTCTGTATGGTGCTGAATGGAGTTGCCGGAGCATATGGAAGGTGGTTTAAGAATCCATATGTGCGTGTAGTTGTGGGATCCTGTCTGGTGATTGGAATTACATTACTTCTGGGAACTTCAGATTATATGGGCGCAGGTGCAGAGCTGATTGAGAAGGCAGTGGAGGAAGGACAGGCAAGACCTCTGGACTTCTTCTGGAAACTGGTACTGACTGCATTGACAATGCGTGCAGGATTCCGAGGCGGGGAAATTGTTCCTTCGTTCTGTATAGGAGCTACTTTTGGATGTATGATGGGAAACTGGCTGGGACTTTCCCCGTCTATATGCGCGGCATGTGGAATGGCAGCAGTATTCTGCGGAGTAACGAACTGCCCGATTACATCGATTCTGATCGCATTTGAAATGTTTGGATTTAAGGGAGTTCCTTTTTATCTGATTGCTGTTTCTATCAGTTATGCGGCTTCAGGATATTATGGACTGTATAAGGACCAGACGATTGTGTATTCTAAGTATAAGGCAAAGTATGTGAATAAACCTACGCGGTTTTAACCGAAACTGCAGAGCAGTTGTTCGGTGTAGAGATATAAATAGAAAATAAGGACAGTTTTTCAGTCTAATAAGAATCTGAAAAACTGTCCTTATTTTTGTTATTCTAAAGCCATGAAAAGAGACAGTTGAGGCAGACAGATTTGTCTATTGAAGAAATTTCTCTGGGTGTCGGTTATGAAAACCAGAGTTATTTTTTCCGGCAGTTTAAGAAGCGATATGGAATGATTCCAAGGAGATACCGGATAGAAAAAGGACAAAAAGTATGTAAACTTTTGAAAAATTCAGAAAGAGTCGGTATGCTTTTTACGTTGCAGGGAAAGAGAATAAATGTTAAAGTAAATGATACGGTATAGTGGGGCAGGGAAATAATAGAGATTATCCTGAAAAGTGTTTTATTACAAAATAGCAGTGACAGAAATTATATCGAATATGTAGAGAGAGGATGGAGTTTACTTGGAAAAAGATAATCAAAGTACGCAGGAGATAAATTCGCAGGCACAGAATCCGCTTGGTATAGCACCGGTAGGTGGATTGATCGCGAAGTTTGCGATTCCTGCGATCATCAGTATGCTGGTCAGTGCGATGTATAATATCGTGGACCAGATTTTTATTGGCCAGGGAGTGGGGATGCTGGGAAATGCAGCTACAAATGTGGCGTTTCCTGTTACAACGGTCGCAACTGCGCTGGCATTGCTTTTGGGAATTGGCGGTGCATCAAATTATAATCTGGAAATGGGGGCAGGACAGGAGAAGAAAGCCAGCGGGATTGCAGGTACTGCGTTGTCGTCACTGGCCATCAGTGGTCTGATACTTGCTGTGATTGTACTGATGTTCCTGAAACCACTTCTGACATTGTTCGGGGCAACTGCAGATGTTATGCCTTATGCTGTTGATTATACAGGTATTACTGCATTTGGACTTCCATTTTATATTTTGTCTGTCGGTGGGAATCATGTGGTCAGAGCAGACAGAAGTCCGACTTATTCTATGGTCTGCATTATGATAGGTGCGATTATTAATACTATTCTGGATCCGCTGTTTATTTTTGGATTTGGATGGGGGATTAAAGGTGCTGCATGGGCAACAGTGATCGGACAGGTTGCTTCCGGAGTTCTGGTAATTGTGTATTTTTGTAAGTTCCGAAAAATGTATCTGTCCGGTGAGATGCTGAAACCGAAACTGTCATATCTTAAAGCAATTATTTCTCTGGGACTTGCATCCTGCATTAATCAGATTGCCATGGCGATCGTGCAGATCGTATTGAATAATATTCTGCGTTATTACGGAGCAAATTCTGTATATGGAAGTGATATTCCAATTGCCTGTGTTGGGGTTATTTCCAAAGTTAATCAGGTATTTATGGCAATCTGTATCGGAATTACTCAGGGCAGTCAGCCAATCTGGGGATTTAATTACGGAGCAAAGAAATATGACAGAGTACGACAGGCATACCGTTATTCTGTAACTGCCTGTACAGTAATTGCAACGATATTCTTTTTCTGTTTCCAGATATTTCCACACCAGATCGTGGGTATCTTTGGAACAGGAAGTGAGCTGTATTTTCAGTTTGCAGAACGTTATCTGAAAATATTTATGTTTATGACCTTTGCAAACGGTATCCAGCCAGTATCTTCCGGTTTCTTTACTTCTATCGGTATGGCGAAGCTGGGGATTGTAATGTCTCTGACACGGCAGGTGATTTTTCTTCTGCCATTGATTATTATCTTCCCGTTGTTTATGGGAATTGATGGAGTGATGTATGCAGGACCGATCGCAGATGCAGCGGCATTTGCGCTGGCGATTGTGTTTGCGAGACGAGAACTGGGAAAGATGCGCAGTGCGGAAATAGTATAAAAAAATTCCCGCAGATGATATGGAAGAAATTGTCCATATTGTCTGACGGGAACTTTTTTATAAAAGATTGTAAAACTGATCGAACAGCTCTGTCTGGAAGCTTCCGGGTCCGGAGCTGTTTTTCTCTGCTCTTTCTCCTGCTGTGCCAAATTCTCTGGCTGCTGAGACGGCAGCTGTAAATGGGTCTGTAACTGCCAGATAGGTGGCACAGATCATTCCAAGCATACATCCGGTTCCTGTGATCTGTGACATGGCAGGAGTACCGTTTGTGATAAATTCACACTTACTGGCGGAGACGATCATATCTTCCTTGCCTGTGATAAGAAGTGTGGTATTCCATTGGGAAGCTTTTTCCTGGAAAAGTTCTTTCAGATGGGAACGATTGGCATCTGTAAGCACATCCTGTACACCTGCGTCAATTCCGATTGCATGTGCAGTCTGTCCGGATATGGCAAGAAGTTCAGACATATTTCCTTTAAGGAGTTCGGGCATGTGGATGTTCATAAGCTTCTGCGCAAATTCATAGCGCAGATTGCTGCAGGCGGTTCCTACCAGATCAAGCATAACGGGGATGTGGAGACTGGCAGCGATTTTCAGAGATTCAGGCATGGATTTCATACGTGCATCAGTGATATTTCCAAGATTCAGTGCCAGTGACTGAGCATGGCTGGTGATCTCAGCTACTTCAGCAGGATGTTCTGCCATGATTGGGCGGCCTCCGGCCGCCAGAATAATATTAGCACAGTCATGAATAGAAATCGGATTAGTGATGCAGTGAATCAGCGGCTGTGCTGCTCTGGTCAATTGTCTGGGATTTGTTTGATTTACGGTCATATACTTTTGCTCCAAGGCTTTGCTGAAATTTGGCAAGCATTCCTGCGTGACTTAATGCTTTCAGGAAGAAATAGGCAATGGTGCCGCCCATGCAGGTTGCTGCCAGAAACATTGGTGTATAGAAAAATGCGTTCAGTCCGCTTCTGCCCATAAGAAATGCCATTACAGGATAGGAAACCAGAGAGCCGATGATACCGGTTCCGAAGATTTCACCGATCACTGCGCAGATAATCTTTCCATGAGAAGCGCGGTAGAAAACGCCTGATAAAAATGCGCCGAATACGGCACCTGTCAGTGCAAGTGGCGGGATACCCATAAACATCATTCGGATGATTCCGATGAGAGTGGCACAAAGCAATGAATACCACGGTCCCAGAAGTACGGAACAGACGATGTTTATCAGGTGTGCAGTAGGGCACATACCCTCGATTCTCAGAATAGGTGAGATGACAACGCCGATGGCAACCATCATGGCGAGCATGACCATTCTGAGTGTTTTTGATCTGTCTGTGTTCATAATAATGAACCTCCTTGAAATGAAGATTTGGTCTGCCGAAGCAGACATTATCAGTTGTGCAGGAAACAGATAAAATCCTGCAAAAAAAATCTGCCGGAATAACACACTGGCAGATTTTAATATACAAATACAGTCCCTACGCTGGCATTATCCATATCAGGTGCGGTCGAAGATCAATCTTCCTCTCAGCCTGTCACACAGGCTCCCGTTGTTATCATCTATATGCAGATTTTCTTGTGTTAGAGTAACACAAGCATCTGGAAAAGTCAATGGGATGTAAACGCAGGTTTTTGTCGATTCTGCAAGCAGATGTGATGGGTGAGTGTACACTGAACAGATAAAAGATAGATATCATAGTTGATTTATATGGTGAATACGTTTTCACAAAACAGAAAATAAGAGAAGAAGATCTTGTATTTGTGATAAGTAAGGGCTCTTTTTTGGTGTTATAGAGATGGAAAATCATGGATGAATTGAAATTCAGAATCGTATAGTGCAAACGTTTTCAGATATTCATATTTTATTTATATGAAAACTATGTTTATAATACCTCATCAGCAAGAGAACAGAGCATAAATGATAAGTGAAATAAAAAAGTTCTCTTGAGAAGAAAAAGTTACAAGTCAAGTTTGTAAACACATTTCAGAGGAGGAAGAATATTATGAACAGAAAAATCAGATTTGCAGCAGCAGCCCTTGCGGCAGTAGTTACTTTAGGGACAGTAGCAGGAAACACAGTTTATGCGGCAGACAGCGTAAGTATTACGAATGTTTCCTATGATCCGACCAGAGAGCTTTATGAACAGTATAATAAGATATTCCAGGAGCACTGGAAGGAGAAAACAGGACAGGATGTGGATATTACACAGTCTCATGGAGGCTCCGGAAAGCAGGCACTTGAGGTTGCCAATGGACTGGAGGCGGATGTAGTTACTCTGGCACTGGAATATGATGTGGATGCCATTCAGAATGCAGGACTGATCGATGACGGATGGATTGATGAATTTCCGGATGACAGTTCTCCATATACTTCAACAATTGTATTCCTTGTGAGAAAAGGAAATCCAAAGGGGATTAAGGACTGGGATGACCTGGTAAAAGATGGTGTAGGTGTGATTACTCCGAATCCTAAGACTTCCGGTGGTGCAAGATGGAATTATCTGGCAGCATGGGCATATGCGAAGGATAAGTTTAATGGAGATGAAGATCAGATCAAAGACTTCATTAAGAAGCTGTACCAGAATGTACTGGTTCTGGATTCCGGTGCAAGAGGAGCGACTACTTCTTTCGTAGAGAACGGACAGGGAGATGTACTGATCGCATGGGAAAATGAGGCTTATCTCTCTGTAAAGGATTATCCGGATGATTATGAGATCATAACTCCAAGTATCAGTATTCTGGCACAGCCGTCTGTAGCAGTGGTAGATACAGTAGTGGATGAAAAAGGTACCAGAGATGTGGCTACAGAGTATCTGAATTATCTGTATTCTGATGAAGCCCAGAGAATTGCGGGAGATAACTATTACAGACCATCTAATGAAGATATTCTGAAAGAGTATTCTGATGTATTTGATCTGGATATTAACCTTGTGACTATTGATGATTTTGGTGGCTGGAAAGAAGCGCAGGAAACACATTTCTCTGATGGCGGAGTGTTTGATCAGATTTATGAAGGATAAAGCATATAATTTATATTGACAAAGTATGAAATAAAGAATATGATGAACAAAATCTATGAGAATTGCGGGAGCTGCTTTGCAGCGGAGCAATTCGTGGATATTAAGTTAGAGGCAAAATACCTTTTGACCCTAACATTAATTTATTAGTAAATCTGGCATCTAAATTGTTGCTTTATAAAATTTATGGAAAAATAAAGGGAAGAAAGAATGTCAATCAAGGAAATCGCGAAACGGGCGCAGGTATCACCTGCGACCGTTTCCAGAGTGTTAAATAATCCGGACTATAAATGTTCTTCTCCTCAGGTAAGAGAACGTATACGTAAGGCAGCAATAGAGTTAAACTATGTGCCAAATGAAGCTGCCCGAAGGCTGAAAACCGGAATCAATGCTGCAGAGGAGAAAACCTGCTATATAAATATTTTGATGACAAGGACCGACTCTGCGCATGTGGATCCTTTTTTTGATGAACTGCTGAGAGTGGTAGAAACAGAGATTCATCGAAATAACTGTATTTTGTCGCAGGTGTGGTACCGGGCTATTTTTTCCAGTGACAAGCGGTGCAGAAGGGAAAATATAGCAGATATTATTGAGAAGATGTATGAACAGACAGAAGGACACTGCGATGGTCTGATCGTGATCGGAAAATGTAATAAAGAAGCACTGGCGCTTTTTCGAAAGAAATATAAGAATGTGGTATGTGTGAATCGTAATGCATCTTCCGGAGTTGTGGATGAAGTTGTATGTGACGGGGAAAAGATTGCATTTATGGCAGTTGAGCATCTGATCGAGCTGGGTCATACAAATATTGGTTATATCGGAGAATGTCATAATGAAGCGAGATACCGAGGCTTTGTGGAGGCACTTTATGGCCATCATCTGGAACTGGATCCGGACTTTGTCATTGAGACGAACCAGACAGAAGCGAAAGGGTATGAAGCCATGGAAAAACTGCTTGCCATGTCGGATTATCCTACGGGGATTTACTGTGCCAATGATATTACTGCGGTAGGTGTGCTGAAGCTGTTAAGCCACAGGAAAAATATTTATATGCCGTCGGTGATTGCCAGTGATGATATTGAACAGGCGCAGTTTACAACGCCAATGCTGACAACGGTTCATCTGCCGAAGAAAGATATGGGGAAATTTGCCCTGTGGCTGTTGCTGGATCGGATCAATAACGGACATAAAGCTGTGACTAGGATGGAACTGGAATGTAAACTGATGGTGCGGAGTAGCTGTACGTCTGCCCAGGAGAATGGGTGGAGTGATTATTGCATTTAACCGACCCGGCTGCGAAGAGGATGATATTTTAAGTTGACTTTTTATTTTTTTCAGCATATACTAACAGTAGCTAAGGAATGTGACGAGATTCCATGAAGCGAACTAAAGAAACAAAAGCCCTCAGAGTTGCAGCTCTGAGGGCTTTCTTGCTCGTTACGGTGAGCTGTTCCGTTTGGGCTGTTGCTGTCTAGTGTCTGCCGTCCAGCCATTTGCATATGTAGTAGCTAACTACGCCTGCTAAAACAGAGACAAGAAATGTGACGAGAATTTCTTCCATGAAACTCACCTCCTTTCTGCTGGAGGTTCGACAGCTCTTATAGTATATCAGGGTTTAGGACGAATTGAAATAAAAAATCTATTTGTACTAAAACGATTGTCCGTGCTATGATTAACAGGTAGATGACAGACAGCATATGATAAAAAGAAGCTGTCTGCATGGACAGAAAGGCAGGTTAAATCTGATGAAACAGGAAAATTACATAAAGGGTATGATAATGATCATCCTGTCGGCATTTTTCTTTGCTTGTATGAATGTGAGTGTGCGTCTGGCAGGTGATCTGCCGTCTGTGGAGAAGAGTTTCTTCCGGAATCTGGTGGCGGCGGTGTTTGCAGCGGTGATTCTCTGTAAAAATCGTACAGTGCCGAAGGTGGATAAGAAATACTGGGGACCGCTGATTTTGCGTTGTGTGTGCGGGACACTGGGGATTCTGTGTAACTTTTATGCCATTGATCATCTGTTGGTGGCAGATGCATCGATCCTGAATAAATTGTCTCCGTTTTTCGCGATTATTTTTTCATTCCTTTTGTTAAAGGAAAAGATCAGACCGGCACAGGCAGCGTGTGTTGCGCTGGCGTTTATCGGATGTTTATTTGTAGTGAAACCGGGATTTCAGAATGCGGCACTTGTTCCGGCACTGATTGGAGTCTGCGGTGGACTGGGAGCAGGAATTGCGTATACGATGGTGCGTGTACTGGGAACTCACGGAGTGAAGGGACCAGTTATCGTGTTTTATTTTTCATTTTTCTCCTGCTTGTCGGTTGTACCCTGGATGTTGTTCCATTTCACACCCATGAGTATGAAGCAGCTTGTGACATTGCTGATGGCAGGATTATTCGCAGCGGGCGGACAGTTTACGATTACGGCTGCATACACTTATGCACCTGCAGGGAAGATTTCCATCTTTGATTACTCGCAGATTATTTTTGCCACGATGCTGGGATTTATCCTGTTTGGAGAGATTCCGGATAAGTACAGCTTTACAGGATATGTGCTGATTATTCTGGCATCATTGGGTACCTTTCTTTATAATATGAGGGTAGCTAAGGCTGGTAAATGAAGAAAAAGTAAAAAAGGATTTTTCTGATTTTATCCAGTAAGTCTGATGAAATCCGATCAGTATATAGAATTATTGGATTGTAAACTATAAAATAAAAAAAGTTGTCAATAAAAACGCTTTGTGTTAAAGTATCCAATATGTTAAAAAATTAAGGAGAAAGGTGCACAAAGATGTCTTTTATAAAAAATATTCCACTACGCCCTCACCATGGAATGTGCCTTGCATATTTCAAGGGTGAGGGATACAGTAATGGGTTTTCCGCACATATGCAGGAAATGCTGGATATTTTCCAGAAGGGAGCAAAGATACAGCTTCATGCAGATACAGACGAGATCTGTTCTGCCTGTCCGAATAATGAAAAAGGATGCTGTTCTTCCTTTTCACTTGTAGAAGCATATGACAATGCAGTGCTGGAACTGTGCGGCCTGGAGAATGGACAGATTATGGAATTTGATGATTTTACAGATGTTGTTCAAAAGAAAATCCTGGCATCAGGAAAGAGGAAAGAAATCTGTGGGAATTGTCAGTGGAACTCCATCTGTGAAAGTCAGAAGAGCAGATGGGAGAAATGCTAAGAAAAATAGAGTAACAGAATGAATAGCGTTCCGGTACAGAACAGAAGCTATGAATAAAAAAGTCAAATGCGCAGATAGTGCAGTGAAAGGACATAACGATAAAAATGGAAAATACAGAATCACGTTTATATTTCGCCAGTGACTACATGGAAGGTGCGCATCCTGCGATCATGAAGAAGCTGATGGAGACAAACCTGGAGAAAACAGTGGGCTATGGTCAGGATCCATACACAGAAGATGCGAAAGAAAAGATCAGAAAAGCCTGCAATGCGCCGGAGGCAGATGTATTTCTGCTGGTTGGTGGAACACAGACCAATGCCACAGTGATCGATGCACTTTTGAAATCCTATCAGGGAGTTGTGGCTGCGGATACAGGGCATATTGCAACTCATGAATCGGGCGCCATTGAATTTGGTGGACATAAGGTTCTGACAGTACCGCAGAAAGATGGAAAAATCTCTGCACAGCAGATTGAGAAGCTGGTGAAGGATTTCTATGATGATGCCAATTATGAGCATATGGTAATGCCCGGGATGGTATATATTTCCCAGCCAACAGAATATGGTACCCTGTATTCCAGAGAAGAATTAGCAGCTCTCAGCAAAGTCTGCCGGGAAAATCATCTTCCCCTTTATGTGGATGGCGCCCGCCTTGCCTATGCACTGGCAAGCCCGGAGAATGATGTGACTCTCACTGATCTGGCAGAACTTAGCGATGTATTTTACATTGGAGGAACCAAATGCGGAGCATTGTTTGGAGAAGCAGTGGTTATACCGCAGAAAGGACGGATTCCTCATTTCTTTACGATCATCAAGCAGCATGGAGCATTGCTTGCCAAGGGACGGATTGCAGGAATCCAGTTTGGTGAGCTGTTTACGGACGGGCTGTACCTGCGGATTGGCAAACCTGCAATGGAAGCTGCAGAGCAGATCAAGGATGCACTGAAGAAGTATGGATATCAGCTTTCTCTGGATACTCCCACCAATCAGATCTTCTGTATTGTGTCTAATGATGTAATGAAAAAAATAGCCCAGGATGTGGAGTTCGGATTCTGGGAGAAGTATGATGAGACACACTCTGTGATCCGCTTTGCCACAAGCTGGGCTACTACTATGGAAGATACACAGAAATTGATTCAGATTCTGGAAAAAAATAAATAAGAGAAAAAATCAATAGTCAGTTGATTTAGGCAGTATCAGGGCAATGGTACTGCCTTTTTCGCTGCTCTGGGTTACTTTTACCTGGCCGTTGTGCTGTCTGGCAATCTCGCTTACAAGAGCAAGCCCCAGACCTGCACCGCCCATGGCGCGGCTGCGGGATTTGTCCACACGGTAGAAGGGATCAAAGATTTTTTCCTGATTTTCAGGAGAGATACCGATGCCTGTGTCAGTTACCTCCAGGACTGCAGATTCTGCAGAATGAATGCTTACAGTAACGGAACCGGAAGGCCGGTTATATTTGATCGCATTTTCAACCAGATTATAGACTGCCCGGTACAGAAGGATATAGCTGCCTGTAACAGTACAGTCACCTTCTGTCTGAATAAGCCGGATCTGATGCTTGTCTGCAACCGGGTCCAGATCGCAGAAAACCTCTTCTGTGAGTGCTGCAAGGGAAATAGTGTCGGAACGCTCTACAGTCTGAAGGCCTGTCATGTCCAACAGGATTTCCGCAAGATGGGAAAGCCGGCCGATCTGTTCCTGAAGCATAGTGAAAAGTCTGTCGTATTCCTGGGGTGTGTGTTCCGGTTTTTTGTAAAAAACTTCCAGATTTGTCTGCATTACAGCTAAGGGTGTGCGAAGCTCATGTGCTGCACTTGCCACAAACTGCTTTTGTGCAGAGAAGGCATTATCCAGGCGGGCAAGCATGTCATTAAAGGATCTGGTCAGACGTGAGATCTCATCCTCTGAGAGTGGGACTTCCAGTGGTTCAGACAGATTCTGTGCCTGTACCTGGCTGATTTTGTCACTGAATCTGCGCAGGGGGGTCAGGGCTCTTCTGGTGACAAACCAGGTACAGATACTGCTGAGAAGAATAATGATACCTGTGGCAATCATGCTTTGGAACAGAAAATTATTTTTGGTATTCTGGATCTGGTTTTCCAGATCAGGGATGAGGATTTTTGGATCTACATTGATGGAGATCGGGTTTGAGTTGTCGGGGGTGACCAGAACCACATAGTCGGAAATCCCTTCCAGACCGGTCACAGCAGAACGGCTGATGAAGAAATACATCAGTGCACAGGCTGTGATAACCAGCCCGGAGATCAGCAATGTGAGCCGCCACTGGAGAGAGAGCCTGCGGGGGGAAAGTTTTTCTGAATAAAATTTCATAGATAAATCCTTTCGTTTCATTATAATGACATAGTAGTATTTGAAATCTGAAAATATTTATTGTACAGATATGAATGATTTTTATTCTTCCAGAATATATCCCTGTCCAATCTTATTTTGTATAGGATCATATCCAAGGGCAGTTCGCAGTTTTTTTCTTAAAGAAGAAATATGCACCCGGATGGAATTACTGAAGCTGTTCACGCTGCCGTCCCAGAGATGCTCGATCATTTCCTCAGGGCTGATGATCCGGTTGCGGTGAAGCAGAAAATATTCCAGAAGTGCGCTTTCTTTCCTGGTGAGAGCCAGAGGCGTGCCATCTACACTGGCTTCTCTTGTACGTGTGTCAAAGGTAATGCGGCTGCATCTCAGGCAGACATCCTCCTGGATAAATTTGCGTCGGGTAAGGCTGCGGATGCGGGCTTCCAGCTCTTCGAAATGAAATGGCTTGGTGAGGTAATCGTTGGCTCCCAGATCCAGCCCCTCTACCTTATCCTGGATCTGTACTCTTGCGGAGAGTATGAGAACAGGAGTATTGGTATTGAAGGTACGGAACTGACGCAGGATTTCCAGACCGTCAATTCCCGGCAGGTTCAGATCCAGAAGGATCAGGTCGTAATTCTCTGTCATACATAATTCCAGTCCCTCTTCTCCGTCAAAGCAGGTATCTGTTTCGTATCCGTCCATGCGGAGCCCCTCTGCCATGGAACGGCAGAGCTGTTCTTCATCTTCTATAATTAAAATGTGCATGATAGTCTCCTTTTTGAATTTCTAGATTTATAGTTTTATCATAGCACACGAAGTATAAAATTCGTGTAAAAAAAGAAAATGTTTCATATTAAAATATCCGATTACAAAGTTCTTTTAACAACCGTAGCAAGAATTCCCTCACCTCTATAGGGACGCCGCTGAAAAACTGTTTTTTCATACTATATACAGTGTCTCAAAGTTGATTGATGTACTTTATTTTGTGTTAATTTATACGCAAAAAGGACTTTTTCAGTGGCCTTCTATAGGTGATGGGATGAATTGCACTATGAATTGCACATTCGAGCATGTCTGCTCAAATTTATAAAAAATCACAAAACACTTGTTCTGACACAATAAATATATTATAATAGAAAAAAGAACAATATGCTCTTGAAATTTGGACGG
>ONZW01001204.1_pt1 | contig 13001 bp, 8 predicted proteins | sample 1671071 | NCBI WGS metagenome assembly ONZW01 (sample SAMN06348119, study PRJEB24527) | human gut metagenome | biome: human gut; feature: ankylosing spondylitis patient; material: feces | host: Homo sapiens | place: China | collected 2015-10
GCAGGTGGGAAAATCCGCAGCCGGAATCCCGACCTGCTTTATTTTTTGATGTAAGTGAAATACATGAATTGTGCCGGCTGCTTGAGAATAGAAGGACGGCTGCTGAAGAAATGCTGGTGGCTGTCTTTACATAGAAGGAAGGATATCAGCTGCCGGGACATCGGTCTTGCAGGACGACAATGGTCTGTGTGGATATTACCGGAATTTTTTACAGAAGGGGAAACTGACATGAACTATACATACATCGTGCAGTGTGCGGACGGCACACTTTACACCGGCTGGACAAACTGCCTTGCCAGGCGGATGAAAGCCCATAATGAAGGCAAAGCAGGCGCCAAATATACCCGGGCCAAAAGGCCGGTGAAGCTGGTGTATTACGAAGGCTTTGCCACAAAGGAGGAGGCCATGAGCCGGGAGTACCGGATCAAGCAGCTGACCAGGGAGAAGAAACTGGAACTGATGAGGTTTTGAATGACGATAAAGGTCATAACCGGAAACTGATGGAAACCTGCAGGACCCTTGAAGACTATGCGGAATACACCTTCCGTGTGAGAGAATATGCAGCAGAGATGCCACTGGATGAAGCGGTAGAGCGGGCGATCACAGAATGCATCAGCGAAGGAATCCTGGCAGATTTTTTGAGAAAAAACCGAGCGGAGGTGAAGAAAGTGAGTATATATGAGTACGATGAAGAACGACATATGAGACAGACTCGTGAGGAAGGCATGGAAGAGGGGTATGCCAATGGGCTTAGTCAGGGAATTATCCAAACCGCAGTTAATATGCTGAAGCTCAAAGAATTTACGGATACTCAAATTCGAGAAGTTACAGGACTTGCTCAGGAGCAGTTGGATGAACTGAAGAAAAATATAAATAAAAATCAGATCGGCTAAAAGTTTATAGAGTAGTTCAATAAGAGCGAAAAGTTCTGCACGATACCAATACCAGAGCTTTTTGCTCTTTTTTTGTATATAAGGCAGATGAACAGCTGCAACAGAGGCAGAAAATGACGCTTTATGATAATAAAAATCGAATGTTTGGAATTGTGCGAATATTGTGAATATGGTAGAATGAACACAAAAATCAAAGAACTCAGTCAGCTGAGAAGAGGAAAGGAAAGAGGATGAAAAAGACAAAAGATTTTTGTCTCCGGCTTATGTGCTGTTTTCTGTTTTTGGGGTTATTTTGCGGAACAGATGTTTTTGCAGCAGTTCAGGAGGGGAAGCCAGGAGAAACATTTTCCGGGGAATATGCAGTTATCATTAACACAGATACCACAAATCCCGGAAATACAGGAACCTTGCAGTTTGACGAGACATCGGCACAGGCGGCAGACTCTGAAGCAGAAGATTATGCAGTCGTGCAGAGTGGAAGCGATGAATCGGCGCAGGCGGCAGCTGCAGAGGAAACTGCGGGAGAGGCAGCAGATGTGGGACAGGTACAGAGTCTGGAGGATGAGCAGCTGCAGACATACATGCAGGATGATCAGCCGATGCTGACTGCTGTACAGGCTGCGGCGACCACCTATCAGGTAGGTGAAAAAAAGTACATCTATAGAACTAACGGCCATGATACGTATGGAAAAACATATGTCTGCATCGGGGTTGGTGAACACTGCTATGTGTGGATGGATGAGAACATGAAGGCAGATTACGATACTGCAGGGAAAACATCTCTGATCGCCGCGGATATGGCAGCTGTCTACGATGGTCAGCCTTACCGTATCCTTAACCAGCTCTGTGCAGGTGATTTTCCGGCACAGGATGGCTCCGGCAAGCTGTCGATCCTGCTGGAGTCTTTAAGCAGTGCCAGCGGTATGTATATGTATGATGAGGGGATCACAGCGATCCATATCAACACACCGTCAGCATCCTCTTATGTTTCGGGGGAAATGTCAAAGAGAAACGGCCTTCTTGTTCATGAGGGACAGCATGCAATCCTCTGGCTGAAAACCGGATTTATGAGTACCGGCAGATATTCGTGGCTGAATGAGGGTCTTGCAGTGGCTTTCATGGACTATCTCTGGGGAGGAACGGACAGCAGCGGCTGGCTGAATGGTATTGGAAGTAATACGACCATCCGTTCAGGAGCTTCGCTGATCTATGAGAATTACCGGGATGACAATGCACAGGACTATGGAATGCCGTATCTTTTTGTAAGATATGTTATCGACCGGATGGCAGGAAGCTATCAGCCTATGAAGGTGCTTCCGAAGTTTTATACGATCGATGCTTCTTCTCTCAGCTGTGAGCAATATCTGGAGAAAGTAACCGGAGTTTCGTTTAAGGAGCTTATGGCGGATTTTTATACGGCAGTTGCAGCCGGTGAGAGCTCCGGTAAATACAGCTTTTACGGGGATACCATTGCTGCGGCAAAGGCTGCGACATTCCCGGTTTATGCAGGAGACAGTAATGAAAATCATACATTGCCGGCAGCATCGGCAATCCTGGTGAAGCTGTCGAACGGTAAGTTTACCGTTCCAACGGATGGCTCAGCAGGGATTGTTTATCGTATCATTGGAAGCAGAAGTTCTTCCCTTGCACCGGCAGAGGGAGATGGTACGTCTGCAAATCCATATAAGATATCTTCAGTCGATGATCTTAATCTGATCCAGGCGAACCAGGGAGCATGCTATCGTCTGACAAAAAATATCAGTACAGACGGAAGGACAAATTTTTCGGCATCGTATTTCAGTGGAACGCTGGACGGAGCAGGTTTCACAATAACCGGTCTCCAAAAGCCTCTGATCCAGCAGAATGCAGGAACGATAAAGGATTTGAATATTGTTGCGGATTTTGATTATGACAGTCATGACATCCATGGTGTTGTGGCACAGTATAATACCGGTAAGATCCAGGATTGCAAGGTGACCGGAACGATAACAGGACATATGGGCTCTACCAGTTCCATGAGCCACCCGGCTTTTGGCGGGATTGTCGGAGAGAACGAGGTGGCCGGTACTATCAGCGGCTGTTCGTCCGGAGTAGATATTTCCATATCCATGACAGCTACAGACAGCTATGTTGGTGGTATCGCAGGAGTAAACATTGGTACTATTGAAAAATGTGTTGCAGGAGGAAATCTTTCTGTCACACAGGCCAATGGAAATTCTTATCAGGTTTACCTTGGCGGCATTGCCGGCCGGATCGAACAGTTTGGAAAAATGGGCGGATATGTGAAACAGTGTGCTTTTACAGGTACGCTTCGTGTGACTGGCGGAACAGCAGTTACAGGTCAGATATGTGCACAGGTAAATGCAAATGTACTCAATTCTGCTACCGGTCTGAATGGCCATGTTTCTGACTGTTATGGTAAAAACGGCCAGGGAGCGCTTATTGGAACAAACACGGAACAGACACTTACAACAGGCGGTGTTCTTACAGCAGAGCAGATGAAGGATCCGAACTCATATAAAGGCTGGAGCTTTGACGGAGACTGGCAGATTTCCAAGGATGGATTGCCGGAACGTGCAGATGCATCGGCGATCAGATCGCTTTCTGTTTCCGGTGTACCGACAGAATGTTACGTGGGAGAAGTTCCGGCGTACTGGGGAAAGCTTATTGTTAATAATTCTACATCAGTAACGATCACGAAGGATATGATCACCGGATTTGAAAATTCGGAAACGGGGACAAGGGAACTGACGATCAATTATAAGGGAAAACAGACTGGCTGGTCGATGACAGTCAAAGAACCATCTGCCAGTGATATTACAAAGATTGAGCTTTCCGGGCGTCCAAAGACGACATACAGTGAAAATCAGAAGTTTGATCCTTCAGGCGCCAGCTTTTTTGCCACGATAGGTGGACGTTATGTATATATTTACAGTGGTTTTTCCTATGATAAAACAGGTCCGCTGAAGTCTGCGGATACCTCTGTGATATTCAATTATTTTGGAAAAGAAATTCCGGTAAGTATTACGGTAACAGCCAGAAAAGCAACGAAGCTTTCCGTGCTTGCAGCACCGGCAAAAACTCAGTTTACAGTTGGGAATACGCTGGATCTGTCCGGTGTGAAACTGCAGATCACATATAATGATGGGACGCAGACTCCGATATTTAAAGTGAATGAGCTGGAGAAATATGGCGTTCATGTTGCTTTTGGAAAGAATGGATCTTTTACAACGGTTGCAGCAGATAAGGTTCTGGAAAGTGATGACAGCGGAAGTACGATCGTATTTTATGCGACGGATAAACTGCCGTCAGAGTATGGCTCGGTAGTTGCGGCGTCATCGACGATCACGGTGCGGAGTCCGCTGACTGTACCGGCGTTGGATTTGTATGTCAGTGCAGGAAAAAGTGCGGCGCAGTATCCGTGCACAGATAATGTGACTGGTGGAAGCGGAACGTATGCGACTACAGTGATTGAGGAAAAGCTGCCGGCAGGATTGAAACGCACGAATCTGCCTGGAGAAAAATATAATGCTTTTGGCTACACAGGTGTTGTTACGGCGTCAGCCGGAGATTACAGTTCGCAGTATAAGATCAGCGACACAGAGACACAGGAGAGTATTCAGGTGACTGTGACGATCCATGTGGTTCCTTCTGATCAGGCAGCATTTTACAGCTTTGTGCTTAAGAAGGTGGAAAATCCTGGACTGAAGCAGGATGTTATCGGTGTGATCGGGGAGGATACGATCGTTCTTCGGGTGCCGAATGGGACGAATGTTACGGCGCTGCAGCCTTCGGTCGAGTTTGGCATGGGCATGGGAACTGAACTTCCCCAAGAATTCTGGAATAATACGAAGCATGATTTTACCAATCCGGTTGTATATACGCTTACAGCACCGGATGGGGTTACAAAGAAGTCTTATACGGTAAGTGTGGAATTTTATGATGATACTTCGGAGGAAGTACAGTCTGGTGATGAGATCCTTTCACCGGCTGATAATACGAAGATCAGCTGTAAGGACAGTGAGGCAGTTATCCTTAAAGGATGGGCCGGAGACAGTTCAAAAGAGATTTCACTTTTTAAATATGTGGTAAATGGAATCAGTTATACTACATCCGCGAATGCCACTACACAGACGATCCCGAATGCCAGGGCATATGAAGTGAAGATTTCCGGAAGCAGCTTGAAGGAAGGAAATAATACTCTGGAAATCTGGGTGATGTATGCTGATAATTCAGGCACCGGAAGCGGTGGCACTTTAAAGAAACTCGGCACAAGAACTGTTGTTAAGGAAGGCCACAGGGCAGTGAAAGACGCAGCGGTAGCAGCCACTTGCGAAACAGCAGGAAAAACCGAAGGAAGCCACTGCAGCGTTTGCAACACAGTGATCAAAGCCCAGACCACAGTGGCAGCACTAGGCCACAGCTGGGACGGTGGAAAGGTAACAAAAGCAGCGACCTGCACCATAACCGGAACAAAGACCTACACCTGTACCCGCTGCAAGAAAACACGCACAGGCCACAAAGCAGTAAAAGACGCGGCGGTAGCAGCTACCTGTGAAACCGCAGGAAAGACAGAAGGAAGCCACTGCAGTGTCTGCGGAACCGTGCTCAAAGCCCAGACCACAACAGCAGCGCTAGGACACAGCTGGGATAACGGAAAAGTAACAAAAGCAGCGACCTGCACTGCAGCTGGAACAAGGACCTACACCTGTACCCGCTGCAAAAAGACACGCACAGAAACGATTGCAGCCACAGGCCATAAAGCAGTAAAAGACGCGGCGGTAGCAGCTACCTGTGAGACTGCAGGAAAGACAGAAGGAAGTCATTGCAGCGTCTGCGGAACCGTACTCAAGGCCCAGACCACAGTGGCAGCATTAGGCCACAGCTGGGATGGCGGAAAAGTAACAAAAGCAGCAACCTGCACCACAGCCGGAACGAAGACTTACACCTGCACCCGCTGCAAGAAAACACGCACAGAGACAATCGCAGCCACAGGCCACAAGGAAGTAAAAGACGCGGCGATAGCAGCCACCTGTGAGAAAACTGGAAAAACCGAAGGAAGCCACTGCAGTGTCTGCAACACAGTGATCAAAGCCCAGACCACAGTGGCAGCATTAGGCCACAGCTGGGATGGCGGAAAAGTAACAAAAGCAGCAACCTGCACCACAGCCGGAACGAAGACTTACACCTGCACCCGCTGCAAGAAAACACGCACAGAGACAATCGCAGCCACAGGCCACAAAGCAGTAAAAGACGCGGCGGTAGCAGCTACCTGCGAAACAGCAGGAAAAACAGAAGGAAGCCACTGCAGTGTCTGCGGAACCGTACTCAAAGCTCAGACCACAACAGCAGCGTTAGGTCATGATTACGGAGAGTGGAAAACAATAAAGGCTGCAACTTATACAGAACCGGGACAGGCAGAAAGAGTTTGCAGAAGAAATGCATCACACAAAGAATACCGCCAGCTTCCGATATTGGAAAAAGCGAAGATTGCCCTGTCAGCCTGCAGCATTCAGCTGTCAGAACAGACCTATGTATACGATGGAACTGAAAAAGCACCAACAGTAACCATCACTTACAACGAAAAAACACTGACAGAAGGAAAAGACTACCAGGTATATTTTGCAGATAATGTAAATCCGGGAACAGCAAAGATTACCGTGATCGCTAAAACCGACAGCGATTATACAGGAACAGCCATAATAACCTTTGAGATCCGAAAATCACTTTCGGAAAATGCAACCGTGATCGAACCGGGCGCATTCAGCAACTGTACAAACCTGGTGAATCTGAATATCAAAGAAAACGTAACAGAAATAGGTGACAACGCATTTGCAGACAGCAAAAATCTGCAGAATATCTATTTCTACGGCAACAGCCCGAAACTCGGAAATAACATCTTCAAAAATGTAACTGCAACCGTATACTATCCATACACAGACAAAACCTGGTCCCTGGATATCCTCCGGGATTACGGTGGAAATATTACCTGGGTACCATGGGATCCAAAAACAGGCAGTCCGGCAAAACGAAGCCTTGCATTGTGTGATATCAGGATCGCAGAGCAGAAATACACCTATGACGGAACCGAAAAAACACCGGAAATGATCATCATGGATGGAAACTATACACTGCGGAAAAACACAGATTACACTGTAAAATGCAGCAATAACATCAATGCGGGAAATGCAGAGCTGGAGATCACAGGAGCCGGAAATTACAGCGGAACTTACAAAGCAGGATTTCTTATTGAACAGACAAAGCCGAGCCTGAAATTTGACAGAAAAACAATAACTGTAAAATACGGCACAAAACCATTCCTCTGTGCACTGTCTGAAAAAACAACAGACGGAACCATAACCTACAGTTCCAGTAACCCCAAAGCTGCCGTCGTAGATCCGGCCACCGGTAAAGTAACCATCAAAGGCGGAGGAACCGCGGCGATCATGGCATACGCTGCAAAGGGAACCAATTATACCTCCGGCTCCACCTTCTGCACCATCAAAGTAACAAAACGCAGCAATACCATCAAAGCCTCCAATATCCGGCGGACCTGGTATGCAAAAGCCCGGAATATCAGCATCAATGCAAAAGTTTATGGGAAAGCTCCGCTGAAATATTCTTCCAGCAGTAAATCTGTAAAGGTAGACAAAAAAGGAATGATCACGATTGCGGCAAAATTCACCGGCAGTGCAAGGATCACGATCCGTTCTTCCGCCACAGCAGGATATAATGCCGCCACGAAGCACATTACAGTCACAGTCAACCCGGCAGGAACTACTCTGACGACGGCAAAGAACCTGTCAGGCAGAAAAGCGCAGATCACATGGAAGAAAAACGGATATGTGACCGGATATGAGATCCAGTATTCCGTAAACAAAAATTTCAGATCCGGAAGCAAAAAAACAGTGTCCGGAGCATCCAAAACGAAATACACGCTGACAAAGCTTCAGAAAAACAAAACGTATTACGTAAGGATCCGCACATACAAAAAATCAGGAACAAAGAAATATTATTCTTCCTGGAGCAAGGTAAAAGCAGTAAGGATCAGAAAGTAGAGGCATGGAAATGAAGATAGATAAAAAAATACTCGCAGGGCTTACAGCTGTCAGTATGCTGACCTGCGGGATATGGATGGAAAGTGTTTTTGCAGCGGATACATTCAGTGCGGAGGAGACAAAGGAAGCTGTATCGGATACTGTGACGGATCTGTCGGCAGAATCCATTACAGGGACTGAAACGGAAGATGTCCCGGTAATGGACGCAGCAGAACCGGAAAATAAATCTGAGATTTCAGAAACTCCAGAGATGTCAGATGAGCCGGCAGCACCGGATAATCCAGAGACACAAGATACATCAGAAACACCGGAAGAAACAGAGCTTCCGGAAAATGAAGAAGCGGATATTCCGCAGGAAATGCTCCCGGATGATCAGCCGGAAGCAGCATTTGAGGAGAACGCAGCATCGGAAGATATGGAAACAGAAACCGATCAGGCAGAAGAAAAGAGCGGTTTTTGCGGAGCGGAGGAAAATACCGTATCCTGGAGCCTTGATGAAAGCGGAGTTCTCGAGATCGCAGGACAGGGAGCCATGAATGAATGGCAGAATGAGGAAGAAGTCCCCTGGAACGGATACCGTGACCAGATAACAGAGGTCCGGATCAAGGAGGGCATTACCAGCATCGGAGCCTATGCATTTGCAGACTGCGAAAAGCTTGTAAAGCTTGACATTGCGGACAGTGTTCAGACTATAGGAGCATTTGCATATTTTAACTGCAGTGGTCTTTCCACACTGACCATCGGCTGAGATCATCGGGATTACAGGCTGGATCAGACATAATAAGAAGCCCCGGAACACGAGGCAGCTTCAGAGAAGTCATAATTTCGACTTCCTGAGGTCTGTCCGTGTTCTGGGGCTTTAAGTTTTTTTGGGTATCCGAAAGGTGAGATTGTTATCTATCTGATTACAGAGCAACTCAGTGGATCGCCATACCGGCTACAAAGAAATACATTACAACAAAATGGCACACACTTCCCAGCATCACAAAAACATGAAATACTTCGTGGGAGCCGAAATTCTTATGCTTCGCATTGAAGATCGGAAGCTTCAGAGCATAGATCACACCGCCGATGGTATAGATGATGCCGCCGGCAAGGAGCCATCCGAAGCCTGCGCGGGGCAGACTATGGAAGATCGGAACAAAAGCAAGTACACACAGCCAGCCCATTCCAATGTAGATCACAGAGGAAAGCCATTTCGGGCAGTTGATCCAGCAACCCTTGAGGATCATTCCGATGATGGCAACAGTCCATACGAGGGCACAGAGGATATAGCCGGTGCGTCCGTGGAGAACGATCAGGCATACAGGAGTGTAGCTGCCGGCAATCATCACGAAGATCATCATGTGATCCATTTTTTTCAGACGGCGGTTCACCTTGGTTGTGGAGTTTACGGAATGGTAAAGTGTGCTTGCCAGGTAAAGAAGAATCATGGTAAGGATAAAAACACTTACTGCAAAAACGTGGAGAACATCTGCGCTTCTGGCCGCTTTCACGATCAGCGGAGTGGCTCCGGCCACGGCAAGAAGCATGCCGATTCCGTGGGTTATGGCGCTTCCTGGATCTTTTAATTTAAATTTCATATAAAAACACCTCCTGCAAAAAATCTGCTGTTTATATCATATGGACAACTTCATGATCGGTTCATCAATGATGGATCATTGTGACAGTTTATGACACAACAATGTAGAAATTGATAAAATAACATGTAGTATTCAAAACTACATATCAAGTATACGAATACTATACCACTATTATTCAAAAATGCAACCCCTATTTTCAAAAAAATTTTTATCAGGATTTTACAAAGTCTTGTTATGGAATAAACATTCGATCAGTATACTTGTATGCAAATCGTGAAGAGAGAGTATTCATGAATATGCAGCCAGGCAAAATCTGAATGCCCGTCTGACACGATATGGATAATTACAGACAAAGTCGGCCGAAAAAGAAAAATATATGGAGACGCAGGAGAAAAATGGCAGATACAATATACATGAACAGAGAATTATCCTGGCTGAAGTTTACTGAAAGAGTACTCGAGGATCCGGATATCCGCATGCAGATCCAGGAAATGTTTGTGATAAATAAGAGATTTTTATGCATATTTCTCCCAGTTTTTCGCATAATAACCATATGAAAAATAAATAGTTGACATAACATTGACGTACGATAAACAGAAAATACAGGAGGAATTCAGGAAGATGAAAGCAACGGGAATTGTTCGCAGGATTGATGATCTGGGCAGGGTTGTGATTCCAAAAGAGATACGAAAGACACTGCGGATCAAAGAAGGAACGCCACTGGAGATTTTTACAGACAGGGAAGGACAGATCATTCTGAAAAAATATTCGCCCATTGGAGAGCTGAATACGTTTGCTGCGGAATATGCGGAAGCATTGGTGCAGACCACCGGACTGACTGCCTGTATTACAGATCGTGATCAGGTCGTGGCGGCATTGTGGCAGCGGAAGCCGGGAACTGGAAGGCAAGAGATCAGTTCTGATCTGGATGCAGTCATTGCCGGCAGAGAATGCAGACTGATCAGTAGGAGCAGCAGGGAAAATATCCCGATCATTGTTGATGACAGTGATTCTTTTGAACGAAAAATGATACAGCCTGTCCTGTGTGCCAGCGATGCGATCGGGGCTGTGATCCTTCTGGCCAGAAGTGAAAAAGCGGAAATGGGTGACACGGAGCGTGCACTTGTCCGCACAGCAGCCGGTTTTCTTGGCAGACAGATGGAGCAGTAGGGCGTGCATAGAAAGCAGGAAAAATATCCGTAGAGCTGTATATAAATATCAGATACCGGAAGTAGCAGATCAGGGAGGGTGCGGACACCGTGAAGGAAAGCAGTGGTATTCTTCCAGAGTCAGATTTGTGATAGTGAGCCAGGAAGCCAGAGGTTTGGTCACATAGCGGATGTGCCATGGCTCGTAAGGGATGCCGGTGATCTCCTCTTTGTTTTTGGGGTACCGGAGGATAAAGCCATAGAGCGGAGCGTTCTTTTTCAGCCAGCGACCTTCACCTGTTGCGGAAAACCTTTCGGAGAGCTCCATATGGATGGAAGGGCAGGATACATCCAGAGCAAGTCCGCTCTGGTGCTCACTTGTTCCTGGCTCTGCAACGAAAGGACTTCCCGTAAAAAGCTCCTTCTGTCGCTGGTAGGAGCGATATCCGGAAACTGCCCACAGGTTCAGACCGCATCTGTGACAGGCATGGAAAAGCTGGGAAGCGGCTTTTGCAGCCTGATACTCCAGAAGCCGCTTCGGATCTCCCGGCGCTGCTTCAAATGGAAGTCCGATATCGATGAGATGTTCCGGCACAAAGGCTTCCGGCAGAGGATGCTCCCTGCTGATCAGCCGGGTATAAAATTCTCTGTGCAATAAAAACCCCCCTTTCCTTATCCATAAGCTTATGATAAGAAAGGAGGGTTTATGAATGCTTATTTCTGTTTATCAGAGCTCTTTTTCACTCATTTCTTCCAGGAGAGCCTTCTTCATGTCATAGAGTGACTGGGAGAGATCTACATAAACCTTCTGCGGATTTACAAAACGTCTGGATTCATCCCACAGTGTGTTTTGCTCCTGTTTGCAGTAGTCGCGGAGTTCCATGACAGATGGAGACTGGTAAACGCTCTTACCACCTTTAATTACCGGAACAAGGAGCTCACGGAGTTCGTAGGTTCCGCCAAGAACCTTGGTCTTTTTCCAGGTGTCAACCGGGTCGAAGATCACCATAGTTTCTTCCGGATCGAATTTCTCATCTGCAAGGCAGATCAGATCGGCCTTGATCTTGCCGGTCTTTTTGCTGTAGATACGGTATACAGTCTTGTTGCCCGGGTTGGTAACCTTTTCTGTGTTTTCGGAAAGCTTGATCTTCGGCTGGAAGGTATCGCTGTCAGCGTCCTTTACAGCGGCAAGTTTGTATACGCCGCCGAATGCCGGATTGTTATCGGCTGTGATCAGTTTGGTTCCGACGCCCCAGGAATTGATCTTGGCATCCTGGGCCTTCAGGCTTTCGATAAGATATTCATCAAGATCGCTGGAGGCAGAGATGGTAGCATCATCGAAACCGGCAGCAGCCAGCATCTTGTAAGCTTTTTTGGAAAGATATGCAAGATCACCGCTGTCGATACGGATTCCATAGTTCTTCAGCTGGATACCTTCCTCACGCATCTCCTCAAATACACGGATCGCATTGGGAACACCGGATTTCAGGACATCGTAGGTGTCAACCAGAAGAGTACAGGAATTCGGGTAAAGTCTCGCATAGGTCTTAAAGGCAGTGTACTCATCCGGGAAACTCATGATCCAGGAATGAGCATGTGTTCCGAGAACCGGAACGTTAAACATCTGGCCGGTCAGTACGTTGGAAGTACCTGCACATCCGCCGATCACTGCCGCTCTGGCACCAAAGATTCCGGCGTCCGGACCCTGGGCACGGCGAAGACCGAATTCCATGATTGGATCGCCCTTGGCTGCGTGGCATACACGTGCTGCCTTAGTGGCAATAAGACTCTGATGGTTCATAATGTTCAGGATGGCGGTCTCTACAAGCTGAGCTTCCATGATCGGTGCGATAACCTTGACCATCGGCTCTCGTGGGAAGATCACGGTCCCCTCCGGAATTGCGTAGATATCACCGGTGAATCTGAAGTTGCTCAAATACTCAAGGAAATCATCCTCAAAGATGCCAAGACTTCTCAGATAGGTAATGTCTTCTTCTGAGAAACGGAGATTTTCGATGTATTCGATCATCTGCTCCAGTCCTGCGCAGATGGCAAAACCGCCATCGCATGGATTGTTGCGGTAGAACATATCAAAGACAACGGTCTGGTTGGTAGGATTTTTGAAATATCCCTGCATCATGGTAAGCTCATAGAGGTCCGTGAGCAGAGTAAGGTTATTTGCTCGCATAGCGTTCTCCTTTAGATGCCTCCGGATATTGTGACCGGAGGGAAATACACGGTTGTTTCCGCTCTTTTTATTATACGGCTTATTATAACACAAAGGAGTGGATTGTAAAATTTTTTTTACTGCGTAATCCC
>ONZW01001214.1_pt1 | contig 12925 bp, 10 predicted proteins | sample 1671071 | NCBI WGS metagenome assembly ONZW01 (sample SAMN06348119, study PRJEB24527) | human gut metagenome | biome: human gut; feature: ankylosing spondylitis patient; material: feces | host: Homo sapiens | place: China | collected 2015-10
TCTGCAGGGCAAGCGCAGCGGCGTCTTCCGGGTTCAGGCGGACCTGAGCATCAAAAGGAAGGGAGCGTTCCCGGACGGCGGGCATCATATAGTGATCGGCATGAACGGGGACTCCAAGCTTTTCTCCGAGAACAAAGATTTTTGGAAAATCATGCGCGTTCTTTTTAGTGACGCTACAGCTGATTTTGACATCAACGTTTCGTTCGCGGAGCAGACGGATGGCGCGGACGGTCTGATCAAAGCCCTGGGGGTAATGGCAGAGACGGTTATAGGAAGCGGCATCGGCACCGTAGAGCGTGATGTTAATGCGGCGCGGCCTGTACTCAGCAAAAAAATCAGCCCAGGATTCGCCCAGCAGGGTTCCATTGGTGTTGATGGTAAGAATCATACCCATGTTTCGAAGCTCAAGATATAGTGTTTTGAAATCAGGAAAGAGAAGTGGTTCACCGCCGGTCAGAAGAAGAAAAAGTGTACCGGCTTTTTGCATCTGCTGTGCAAGCAGAATCCATTCATCAACTGTGCGGAGTTGTCCCTGACATTCCATTTCTGAACGGGACAGACGGACATAACACATGTCGCAGTTCATATTGCAGAGTGGCAGAAGTTCAAGCGCGCCGGTAATAGGAATGTGCTGCTGGCGCGCTTTCTGGAGAAAAGAACGCTCGAAGGTGGAAGCGTCGTCCATGTAGTTCATAAAGGTTCCTCCGAAAAAAGTGGTTTGATGAACCAATTATTAATAGGTATAGTAAAGGATCGAAACGAGTGGGTTCGATCCTTTTGCTGTGGTTTGAAAAATTATTATTTAGTGGAAAAATCAGGATTTGGCGGTTTCCCAAGTATTGATGTCTAATCTGGTAGTACAATGAACGTTTGTACCATTTTCGGTCCAGATGACAACGGGTGTTGCTTCATCATCGCGGGTAGACTGGTCATCTATAAAACCACTGATAAATCCACTATCAGATTCCGCTTCATGAGTCTTGTTACAAGAAAATTGAGCTTGAGAGCCCCAGCCTCCCCATGAGCCTTCTTTTGCGATATATTTTTTTTGCCCAGATCCATCATAATAATAAACATTATAATTATGACCGTATTGTCCAGCATCGCAGACAAATTTATAAACTTTCCCGCTATCCCCGCAGGCCGCCACATATTCATTTGCAGCAAATTCCTGAACCTCAACAACAGGTTCCATCCACTCTTTCTTCATAACGATATAACCTCCTCTAATAATGCATACCTTAAAGTATCATGCACAAAATTTAAAGCAGAATTTTGAATCGTATCTTCCGCAGCCTCATATTCCTCTAACGCCTGTGCAACGACTTCCGAAATGGTACGTGGCTGCTGAAAAGCATTCCAGAGAAATGCAGCGGTATCGTTTGGAACCATCACTGCATTCGAAATCTGACAGGCAGTCCCAACGGGAATAATCGCATATTCCCCTGCAATTTCACGCAGCAGATAATCGGAATTGACATGATATTTTTTTTCATTTATCTTTTGTAACAAATCCGACCGGGTCGGAGAAGCAATCGGTTCCATCACAAACTCCCCTCTTGCAAAATGCTGTGCCTTTTCAGGCAGAAAGTGTTTCTGCAGTCAGCAAGAAAAATATGTAGAATGTTCGCAGAAATAAATTACATTTATCATTACAAAAAGATTATAAAAGAAGAACTAGGAAAAGTCAAGTAAAAACTGGAAAAAGATGGGAATGTAATCTGCTCAAAAACGAAAAACAAATCGCTGTGTGCGGACACTCCAGCGGTATCTGTGCGTGAGCCGTCCGAGACGATTTGGAAAATCTATGGCAGCGGATATGCTGGCGGCTTATTATGACAGAAGCATAGATATCGATGCACTATTTCGGAATTTAAAAATCGGCAGAAGTGAAACATATAAAAAACATCGGAATCAGTATGATGTAATAAAAACCAATATGCAGGAATTTTTAAGCGCAACAAGCGGCATTGACGAAATGCTGCGCATGCTGAACGACTATCTGATTTTTGATCTCAGAGAGCAGTACAGTCAGGTGCGCTTCCGTGATGAAAAGAATCTGGTACAGGTAATGAAAGATCTGACATACGATAACGAAAAAGAAAACGTATCCATTCCAAACCGCGAAGTATCCCAGGAGTATATCAACGCAATCAGCAGATTTCCATTCTGCAATACAACGGTGAAAACTCGCTGTGGAAGAATATTTTTATCATTATTCTCGGTTCCTGTGTGTTCCGTGTGATCTTGGTGTACACGATTTTCGCGTATTTCCATACCATTCCGTCACTGTATCTGCTGTATATCTTTTCGTGGAGAATTACCAGTGCGGCGGAGATCCTGTATTTCCGGCATGACTATAAAACGCTGCAGATCAGTCAAAAATAAAATTACGTATTTAATTACAAAAAAAGCCACAAAGATTGACGGAGTCTCTTTTTTTTGTTATCATAAATGCGGAAAAAGGGATCGTGATACGTGGCGGAGAGAAGGGAAGATCAAGGGGAGAAAGAGGAGTTTTTGATGGAAAAAACATTTCAGACAGGGAGTTTTTCCTTCCGGCTGAAGTTTCCGGAAGAGCTGGTACTTCCGGTGGATATGGAAAAATTTTTGGTGGAAACGGATTCTGCGGATTATACATATATCATTACGGCCGTCGACATATTGCCGGAAGCGGAGGGAGAGCTGATTGTGGATCGGGTCGATCTGCAGGTGTTTCATACAAAAGAAGGATTGGAGAGCCGCCGGATCGGTGTGAAAGGAGAAGCGCGTCCTTATGCATTCTACCGTGAGACTGCGCAAAATCGTGCGGAGGTTTTCGTCGGCAGGTGGTATCTGGCAGAAGTTGAAAAGTATGAAGTTGTTTTTCTTTCCCTCCTTGCCCTGGAGCGCCGTCTGGCAGAGCAGCCGTGCCTGATTCTGCACTGTGCATACACGGAGTATCAGGGGAAAGCAATGCTCTTTTCTGCACCATCGGGAACGGGCAAAACCACACAGGCGGGACTCTGGGAACAGTACCGGGGAAGCCGTACCGTAAATGGGGATAAGGCATTGCTGGAATATGACGGCACAGCGTGGACAGCAAACGGCTGGCCGGTCTGCGGAACATCAGGAGTCTGCGAAAACAAAAAGCTCCCGGTCGGATGCATTGTAATGCTGAGCCAGGCAAAGACGAATCAGGCGTGGCGGCTGCGTCCGGCAGAGGCATTTACGAGTCTGTACGGACAGATCACCATGAACCGCTGGGACAGGGAGGGACTGGTGCACAGTCTCGACCTTCTCGAACAGCTTGCTGGAAAAGTTCCGGTGTATCATCTTGCGTGCGACATTTCAGAAGATGCGGTGAAAACGCTGGAGCAGGAGATCGGGACCGGTTCGTTCGAAAGTGAAACATATGCAGCTGCACTGCACAAAAACATGATTCAGAAAAGGGAGAAACATGCATGAAAATGATGGATACACGTGCCTATGTCGGAATGCTGAAAGAACTTGTAGAGCAGGACAGAGAAGTGCGTATGGTGATTTCCGGGAGCAGCATGGCGCCGTTTCTGATTCATGGACGCGACAGTATTTTCTTCCGAGCGCCGGAGCGGGAACTTCGGAAAGGTGATATCGTATTTTACGAGCGGCCGGGCGGACAGTTTGTCGTGCATCGGATCTGCCGCGTTCATGCAGACGGTTATGACATAATCGGGGATGCACAGACGGAAATCGAGCATCATGTGCAACGGAAGCAGATCTTTGCACGGGTGACAAAAGTGGAACGAAAAGGAAAAATACTTGTACCGGGAACGTTCTGGTGGGAGTTTTTTGCACAGGTCTGGATTCGCATTATCCCGCTTCGTCCGATTCTGATGCATGGATATGCCCGGTTATTCGGTGTGGATAAAAAGAAAAATGATGCGTGCAGAGAAAATGAAAGGAAAAGAAGATGATTACAGAAACAGAAACCGCATTCCTTGCGGTGATTCGTGCGTTTTTGACAGAAGAAAAAGCATCGCCGGCAGAAATTCAGGGGCTGACAGAAAAACAATGGAATCATCTGTTTGTCCTCGCGGCACAGCATTCGCTGCTGTCAGCGGTCTACGATGTTGTGGGAAAAACACCGGAATTTGCAGAGCTTCCGGACGAGCTTCGCAGACAGGTAAAAACGCAGGCAATGCAGAGTGTTTTGCAGCAGGTTTCGCGTACAGCGCTGTTTCTTTCCGATGAAAAGGAGCTGGAGCATCTGGGCGTGCAGCCGCTGGTGATGAAAGGAATTGTGTGCAGAAGTCTCTACCCGAAACCAGATCTGCGCCCGTCCGGGGATGAGGATCTTCTGATTTCGGCAAAGGATTTTGCAACCTGTTTTATGAGGAAGGGCTTTGTGCGGGACAAAGAAACCGCAATGCCAAATGGTGCCAAAGATGGTGATACCCCGGAAGAGATGGGCTACATTCATCCGAAAACAGGGGTCTTCTATGAAATACATACCAGGCTGTTCAGCACAGAATCCTCTGCCTATGGTTATCTGAATCGTGCATTTTCCGATGTTTTTGCGCATCCATCCAGGGTGGAAGTGCAGGGTCAGAGTATCTTTACCTTAGAAGAAACGCATCATCTTTTCTATCTTCTCTGTCACAGCTTCAAGCACTTTCTTCACGGCGGCGTTGGGATCCGTCAGATCTGTGACATGGTGCAGATGATTCATGTATATGGAAGAAAAATAGACTGGGAAATGTTCTGGCAGCTGTGCGAAGAGTATCACATGATGTGTTTCTGCATCAATCTGCTGGATATCGGCGAGCGGTATCTGGGATTTTCTTATGAGGCAAGTGGGGCAGTCCGTGCCACAAAGAAGCTTCGCCCGGATTCCGAAGCGCTTCTGATCGATATTCTCGATGCCGGTTCGTTCGGAAAATCGAGCGCGGGACGGATCCACAGTGCGAACATTACCCTGTATGCGGCAGAGACCGGGGCGGAAAAGCACATAGCAGGGGGAATCTGGAAATCGCTGGTTCCGGAAGCTTCCTATATGAAAAACAAGTATCCCTATGCGGCGAGGTATCCGTTTCTGCTCCCGGCTGCATACGTGCAGCGGATCCTGAAATGGCTGGGACAGGGAGAAAAAGAACAGAAATCGAGCATTGAAGTGGGCGCGGGACGTGTCGAGCTGCTGAAAAAATACGATATGATCCGCACCGCAGACTGGAAAAAGAGAGGAGACGCGCATGCAGGAAGAATCCAAAGAGAAAAGTAAAGACGTTTCCTTTGAGTCTCTCCGCATCCTGTCGGAGCGATGGAAAAACGGAACGTTCTCGGAAATCATCGATGACTGGAAATGGATTTTTGGCTACAGCGCGCGCTATAAGGGTGCGATTGTTTTTTATACGATTCTCGGTATCTTAAGCACTTCGCTTGGGCTTGTCGGCAGCGTGGCAGGAAAATATCTGATCGATATCATCACCGGATACCAGATACAGAAGCTCCCGCTGCTGCTTTGCATCATGATCGGAAGCACCGTGTTCAGCCTTGGGTTTGAGAGTGTCATCAACCGCATTTCAACGAAGCTTGGTATCGCCATCAATAACGACATCCAGGCGGATATTTTTGATAAAATCGTCGATGCGGACTGGCTGGAAATCAGCAAATACGCAAACGGTGACGTACTCAACCGCTTCAACGGCGACATTGGAACGGTCAGCGGCAACGCAATCAGCTGGCTCCCGACGATTATCATTGCCGTGTATCGGTTTATTGCCACCTTTTTCGTAATCCTACATTATGACTGGGTTATGGCACTGATTGCTTTTTTAAGCGCACCGTTTCTGCTTCTGATGTCCCGTTTTATGATCCGCCGTCAGCGGGAATACAGCAAAAAAGTGCGCGAGATGAGCAGCAACCTGATGAGCTTTGAGGTAGAAGCATTCTACAATTTCGATACGATCAAGTCGTTTGGCATCGCACCGTATTACAGCAAAAAGATGCGCTGGTGGCAGGGACTTTTCAAAGACATCAGCCTGAAATATAATCTGTTTACGATTAAAACCAATATCGTAATGTCTATTCTCGGGAGTGCGGTGGAGTTTACGGCGTTCGGATACTGCCTGTTCCGCCTGTGGACGCACGACATTACCTATGGAACCATGACGCTGTTCCTGCAGCAGCGGAGTAACCTTTCCGGTGCGTTTGGAAACGTAATTTCAATTATTCCGTCCTTCCTCAACAGCTCCGTCTCGGCGCACCGGATCCGTGAGCTCGTAGAGCTGCCAAAAGAAGTCCATATCCCGGAGAGTGCCGCGCTTGATCCGCTGGCAAAGGATGGCTTCCGGGTACAGATGCACGGGGCAGAATTTTCTTATATAGAAGGAAACAAAGTAATCACCAGATCGGAGTTTCAGGCCGCCCCCGGCGAGATTGTAGCGTTGGTTGGCCCGTCCGGCGAGGGAAAAACAACGATGATCCGCCTGATTCTCGGCCTTATCCGCCCGCAGGAGGGGGAAATCGTGATCATTGCCTCAAACGGAAAAACGGTTCCCATGAACGCCGAAACGCGTCATCTCTTCGCCTATGTGCCGCAGGGAAATACGATCCTTTCCGGCACAATCGCCGAAAATATGCGTATGGTAAAAGAGGATGCGACCGACGAGGAGATCATTGAGGCACTCAAAATCTCCTGCGCCTGGGATTTTGTTCAGCATCTGCCGGATACCATCAACAGCCGCGTCGGGGAACGTGGCCGCGGTTTCTCCGAAGGTCAGTCCCAGCGGCTTGCCATCGCCCGTGCCGTCCTCCGCGATGCCCCGGTGCTGCTTCTGGATGAAGCCACCTCGGCACTGGATGTCACGACGGAACGAAACGTTCTTCGAAACATCATCCGTCAGCGTCCCAACAAAACCTGTATCGTTACGACGCATCGTCCGAGTGTCCTCGGCCTCTGCCAGAGAGTCTACCGTGTCATGAATGGAACCGTGACCGAACTCGATGAGGCAGAAGGGGCAAAGATGGTGGAAGATTTTTGACAGAAAAAAGACACAAAAAGGACACAAAGGTCGGAAGAGTGATACTTCAAAGTCAAATCAGTTATAGAGTTGAAAGTCAAAATCCTGCTATAATACAACCATCAAAGGTCACACAACACGATACGTGAAAAGGAGAAAAAGTATGAAGAAAAAAGTGTTAGCAGGCATTCTTGCAGCAACTATGGCATTTTCCATGGCAGCATGCGGAAGCACAGGATCCAGTTCTGATTCCGGTTCCTCCGCAGCTTCCGGAAGCACAGCAAAGACAGAGGAAAAAGGCGAGCCGTACACTGTAACTATGGTACTGCAGGGCAGCCAGCAGCAGGATGAAGAGAGAATCGAAGAAAAAATCAACGAGATTCTGGAGCCGGAGCTGAACGCAAAGCTCGATATCGTTGTTCTTCCGTGGGCAAGCGCAACACAGCAGTTACAGCTGATGCTTTCCGGCGATGAGAAAATCGATCTTCTGTACACAAATGCATCAACAGCCGTACAGTATATGCATTCCGGACAGATCATGAATATGTCTGAACTGATTGATAAATATGGAACGAATCTGAAGGATGTTTTTGGCGAGGATATTGCAAAAACCAATCAGATTGATGGATTTGTCTATGGCGTTCCGAACCAGATCGAGCGAGGAAGTATCCCGGCAATCTTCATGAGAAAAGACCTGGTAGAGAAATACAACATCAATACCGATGATATCAAAGAACCACAGGATATGGAGAAAGTATTTGAAACCGTACAGGCAGGCGAGCCTGACATGACCATGTTGTACTCCATCAACGAAGGTGATACCCCACTGACCCGTCTGTTCCGTGGCGATGGACTTGGTGATTCTAATTTCTGCGGCGTTCTGATGGATCAGGCAAACAGCACAACCGTAGAAAACTTCTTTGCAACTGACTGGTTCAAAGACACCACAACAATGCTGTATGACTGGTATCAGAAAGGCTATATCAGCAAGGATGCCGGAACAAACACAGAAAACTGGAGAACCGTATGCAAAGCAGGAAACCTGTTCTCCCTGTTCTTCTCCTATCATCCAGGTACCCCGGTTGAGTTCCAGAGCTCCACTGGATATGATTTTGAAATCGTACCATTCTATGATGAGCCAATGATTAATTCTTCCTCCTATAGCGGAATTATCTTCTCTGTAGCACAGAATTCCGAAAACCCGGAAAAAGCAATGCAGGTTCTCGATTACATCTACGGCAGCCCGGAGATCATGAACCTTCTGAACTGGGGCGAAGAGGGAACCGACTACGTAGTAGAAGATGAAGAAAACGGAATCATCAACTACCCGGACGGTGTAACAGCAGACAACGTAGGCTACAGCTTTAACTGTGGATGGGAGCTTCCGAACCAGTTCATCGCATACAAATGGGATGGATCTGACCCGCAGCTCTGGGATAAAATGCAGGAGTTCAACGCTTCCGGTATCGAGTCGAAAGCACTTGGATTTATCTTTGATAACAGCGAATATACCAATCAGGTATCGGCTCTGTCCAACGTTGTAAAACAGTACAGCGGAGCACTTTACAGCGGTTCTGGTGATCCGGAAGAACTGCTTCCGCAGTTCCTGGAGGCACTGGATGATGCGGGAATCAATGATGTCATTGCTGCAAAGCAGGAGCAGCTGGATGCATTTCTTGCAGCGAAATAAGCACCATAATTTGGAAAAAGAACACGACCGGGGCAAAAGAAAATCCGGTGTGATACAGTAACCGAAGGCTCCACTCTTACCCGAAAAGATGTGGAGCTTTCTCTGTGAAAGAACCTGAAAAAACAGCCCTCATAAAAGGAGACACGCTTTATGAAAAAAGCAGAGGTTAAAAAAGAGAAAAAGAAAAACGTGCTGAAGGAATATTGGCCGCTTTATCTGATGATGCTTCCGGCACTTCTGTATCTGCTGATCAACAACTATATCCCGATGGCAGGTATGGTGATTGCGTTTAAAAAACTGAACTTTGCAAAAGGTATCTGGGCAAGCCCATGGGCAGGACTCGACAACTTTAAGTTCCTGTTTTCCTCGAAGGATGCATGGATCATTACAAGAAACACGCTGCTGTATAACGTCGCATTTATTCTTGTAAACATGGTAGTCGGAATTGCCATTGCGATTCTGATTACGGAGGTAAGAAACACAAAGCTCAAAAAAGTGTACCAGAGTGCAATTCTTCTTCCGTTCCTGATGTCCATGGTTATCTTAAGCTACATCGTATATGCGCTTCTGAGTGCGGAAAATGGTCTTGTCAACAATTCGATCCTTCCGTTCTTCCATATTGACCCGATCCAGTGGTACCAGAAACCGAAATACTGGCCGGCGATCCTGATCATCGCGAACTGCTGGAAGGGCGTAGGATACGGATGCCTGATTTATATCGCATCGCTGATCGGTATTGATCCTTCCTTCTATGAGGCTGCCAGACTGGACGGCGCAAGCAAATGGCAGGAGATCACAAAAATCACACTGCCGAGCCTCGTTCCGACCATCATTACCCTGCTGCTTCTCAGCATCGGAAGAATTTTCTCCTCCGATTTCGGTCTGTTCTATCAGGTACCAATGAACTCCGGTGTTCTGTTCCCGACCACAAACGTTATCGATACCTACGTATACCGTGCCCTGATTGAGCAGGGAAATATCAGTATGTCATCTGCAGCCGGTGTATACCAGTCTCTGGTAGGCTTCTGTGTCGTAATGTTGAGCAACTGGATTGTCCGTAAAGTAGACAAAGACCAGGCATTATTCTAGGAGGATGGAAGTATGACAAATTCAAAAAAAGCAAAACGTTTCCAGTTCTGGATTAATGTAGTACTCGTTCTGATTACCTTATCCATTGTACTGCCGTTTGTACTCGTATTTATTTCCTCGCTGACCGATGAAAACACACTGATCCGCAACGGATATTCGTTCTTCCCGGAGAAATTCAGCTTCTATGCGTACTCCTATATCATCCGCCAGGGCGAGAAAATCCTGAGAGCATACGGAATTACCATTTTTGTAACCATCGTCGGTACCGCTGCAAATATTGCGATGTCCTCTCTTCTGGCGTATCCGCTTTCGGTTAAAAAACTGCCGTACCGCAGAGCAATTACCTTTTTCGTATTCTTTACGATGCTGTTCAACGGCGGACTGGTGCCGACCTACTTGATGTATGTAAATTATCTTCACATCAAAAACACGATCTGGGCATTGATTGTTCCGGGCTTCCTGTTAAGCGCAAACAACGTGCTGATGATCCGAAGCTACTTTAACACCAGTATCCCGGACGCGCTGTTCGAGGCGGCCAAAATCGATGGCGCAGGACACATGAAGATTTTCACCAGCATCACACTGCCGCTTGGAAAACCGATTCTGGTAACCATGGGACTGTTTTCCGCACTTGGCTATTGGAATGACTGGACAAATGGTTTATACTATTTATCAGGAAATGACGGTCAGAAGCTTTACAGTATCCAGAACCTGCTGAATCAGATGATCACCGATATTCAGTACCTGGCAAGTGGAAAAGTAACCGGAAATATCGGCGCGGAGGTGGCAAAGCTGCCGACAACCTCGATCCGTATGGCAATCGCATTTATCGCCATGCTGCCGCTGTTTATCATCTATCCGTTCCTTCAGAAATACTTCGCAGAAGGTATCACACTTGGCGCGGTAAAGGGATGATTTTCCATGCAGGAATAAAAAAGAGAAACATTTCGGTGTTTCCGACATAAATCAGAAAAACAGTACAGACTCATGGAAACATGAGGTGTACTGTTTTTCTGCTGTATTATATTCAGAAAAAAAGATCAGTTCGTAAAATCAAACACGGAAAAATTTCGAGCGTACCGGAACAGAAAAAAGGAGGAAATATCATGCGTATTTCAAAACAGACGAAAAAAACAACACTGGCGCAGCAGGGGCGTTATCTTTTGATCTGCCTGCTGAGTATGCTGCTGCTTTTTCTGGCTGGGAGCATGATTATTCTGAACCGGACGCAGCAGCAGGTATATGAGCAGCTGGAAGAGATTTCAAAGCTGTATACGGATGAGCTGGATAACCGTTTTTTTCGAATCAGCCGAAACCTGTTCTCGACTGTAATGGACAGCTCCAACCCGGATTCTGCGTTCTGGAAATATATGGATCTGATGGAGAAGGATCAGTATGAGGAATATGTTATTACGCAGCTGCGAAGGAATTATGTATCTGCAGCGTGGGATTTTGGAACGGATTACAATGTTTTTCTCTATACGCAGAAGGATGAGAGCTTATATCAGCTGAGCATTTCTTCCGACGGGCGTTATGCCGTTGATCCGTATCTGCAGGAAGCGCTGAAGCGCCGGATCAGGAGTCTGTCCCAGCAGACGTATGCAGTCAAGAAAAAATGGACCGTGATGCACCAGGGCGATGAGGTTTATATGCTCAAGGTAGCACAGAGTCAGGGCGTCGGATTCGGCTGCTACGTCAATCTGAAGACAATTCTGGAACCGTTCTCTGAACTGTCTCTTGGAAAGAGCGGCTATGTCAGTCTCGTTGACCAGAACGGGAAAAGCATCGGAACACTGACGGAAAAAGGAATTGTAACGGACAATTCGAAAATTAATACCGACAATTACACCTTCCGGCAGGAACTTTCGCAGGCGCCGTTTGAAATCCGGATTAAAATCTCCTGGACGGGAGTCTTAAATCTGATGACGGGAAGTGTGTTTGCCCTTCTTGGCGTTGCTTTTCTGATGGTGATTGCCGGTTCCGTGCTGTTGTTCCACCTGGAAACAAAAATCCTGAAGCCGGTCGGTATGTTTACGGAAAATCTTCAGAAATATGACAATGGGGACCTCACCTATCAGATGTCGGAAGGAAACCTGGTAGAGCTGGAGCAGATTGACGATAAATTCCGAAACATGATTCATCAGATCCGACGTCTGAAGATCACGCTGTATGAGCAGGAGCTGGAAAAACAGAAAATCGAGATGGATTACCTCAAAATCCAGATTCGTCCGCATTTTTACATGAACTGTCTGAACTTTATTTACAGCATGATTGACTTCGGACAGTACGACCATGCAAAGTCGATGAGCCGTATTACGTCCGATTATCTCGCCTATATTTTCCGCAATACAAGCGAGATGGTGCCGGTGACGGCGGAGACGAACCACTGCGAAAATTACCTCAAAATTCTGCTGCTGCGCTATCCGGAAAAATTCACCTATTATTTTGAAGTCCATGAAGAAGTGAAAGACGCGGTAATCTTCCCGTTTCTGATTCAGGTGTTTGTAGAGAATGCGGCAAAACATGCCCTGACGCTGGAGACGGTTCCGCTGATTTCCGTGACGGTTTACCCGGAGGACCGCGGCGAAGAAAAGTATGTCAACATTTATATTTCGGACACCGGAAACGGCTTCCCGGAGGAGACGCTGCAAAGGCTGAAAGCAGGGGAAGATATTTCCGAGCATGGAAAGCATATCGGGATTGAAAACTGCCTGAAACGATTCCGTTATTATTATGGTGATACAGGAGAGATTCATTTCGATAACAGCCCGCTCGGCGGAGCGATTGTAGATATCCATATTCCATACAAGACAGGGGGAGAAGAACATGAAACTATTGCTCGTGGATGATGAAGAGTACGTGATTGAAAGTATCAAAAGAAATCTCGATCTTACAGAGACCGGGGTGAGCGAGGTGTACACTGCGTTTTCCGTACAGCAGGCGAAGAACATCATGGGAATGGTGGATATTGATATTGTAATCAGCGATATCGTGATGCCGGGCGGAACGGGATTCGATTTTGTGGAGTGGGTCAGGAAAGAGGAGCTGAAGGTCCAGGTCATCTTCCTGACAAGCTATGCGGAGTTTGACTATGCCAGAAGAGCGATACAGCTGAACAGTGTCGATTATCTGCTGAAGCCCATTGATTTTGAAAAGCTGAAGGCGG
>ONZW01001217.1_pt1 | contig 12914 bp, 13 predicted proteins | sample 1671071 | NCBI WGS metagenome assembly ONZW01 (sample SAMN06348119, study PRJEB24527) | human gut metagenome | biome: human gut; feature: ankylosing spondylitis patient; material: feces | host: Homo sapiens | place: China | collected 2015-10
GGTGTTGTGGACATGGTGTCTCTCCTTTACTGTACGGGCGGGTAGGGTTCGCCGGTTTGCGGGTCGGTCACGCGCGGCGTCGGGTCGTTGAATATGGTGAGGTTGCCGACTGCGGCGGTTTCGTCGGTGCGGTGTTTTGCCATGTCGTCCACCGTCTTGGTGGCGACCTGATTGACTCGTGCCCCGAACACCGCGAGCTCGCGATACATGTTGCGCATGGCTATCTTGCTGTCTACATAGGTGCCTTGTGTGGGATCGTAGATCACCATTTTATCGCCAACATGCTCAAGATTGTCCAGCAATGCCGCCAATGTTTTTTCCATCGCGCTGACACGTGCGTCGACGCGGTTTTCAAACGTTTTTATGTCCGCGCTCATGGTGTTGATAGCGGCGGTGAGTTCGTCGAAATATGCCGTGATGTGATCGTATTCGCTCGCCAGATGCTTTATGATTTCCTCTGTGCTTTTTGCGTTCCAGTAGAACGCCGGTATTACGGGCGTGTACGGCCACACGCTATATAAGGGCAGTGGGAACATGTGTTTTTGCCTCCTAATAGTTGTTCATGCTGACAGTCCATAACGGGCTGAAACATTCTTCCAGATGTTCCAATAGTAGCACGTCGATATCCACGTAATCGCCTTGACGTATCGCCTTGACCTTATCCATGTAGTTGCCGTTGGTCACGGTCTCATACTCCGTGTCGGTGGCGTTGCTTGCGTAATCCTGACCGGTCGCGAGCTGGGTCGCGGGGAAATCCGAGAACACGGTGCGCGTCTTGTGCCACGTGTCGTTGTCCGTCATGAATATTCCGGGGTTTCCGGCTGCAAGCTCGTAGAGCGGTTTGAGTACGGGCATTATTTCGGCGATGAGGCGCAACAGGTGCCGCCGCCATCTGCCCGGCGGCATTACGCCTAGCTCGCGGTCATAATACCGGTTTTCGATCTTTTTGCAGCATCGAGAGTATTGCGTGTCGTTGTATGCGTCATCACGCCATGACCATTGCGGCGTTGTCCAGTCAATGCCACCGGGTGCGAGCAGTTCCCCCAATGTTATCGTGGTGACGGCGTGATAATCGGGTGCGGTTTCGCCCGGAACAAACGGCGGTATCATGTCAGATGTCTCCATTGTCGTTGTCCTCCAGTGCTTCGAGGTTGGTCATGTAATTATAGTTTTGGCTTATGTTGTCCTGATTCCATACCACCTCGACGGGTGCGTCCAGATATCGTGAGAAACGCGTGTTGAGTATGTCGCACGCGGCACGGCGCTCCTCAAGCTCGGACAGCGCCCGTAGGTCAGTCGGTTCGCCATAGTCGTTGATTTCGTCGGCAGTCTGTCGTTCCATCTTCATGGGTAGGTTTTTTATGCCGAGCGCCTGGTAAAAAGCGTTCCAGGTGTTTTGTATATCGTTCTGTAATTCCATGCCGATATATTCCACGCCGGTTTTGAGCACTTGCGCCTTCATGCTGTCGGTGAACCCGGGCGTTGCCATAATTGCCATCTCTCCGCCCGATATTTGCTTGATGACGTTCACTCCCGCCGTTTGCTGGCCGGCAGGCACCTCCAGAATAAACGGAGTTTTCTGATGGAAGCGGTTTTGACGACGTGTCATGTACAGGTCTTCGATCTCATGCGCGAAAAACTCAAGCGTCGGCACCAATGGCGTACGTGCCTTATTACTATAAATAAAGACCCCGTTAGAATTGTTGACGTCGAAATGCCACCCGTTTATCCCGTAGGATGTCCATTTCTTCGGTCGATAATACACGTTGAAGTCGGAATTGACAACGGCCTGAGTACTGAAGAACACGCCGGGTTTGCTATGCGGAAAGGCAATCGTGGCATATCCGTAGTACAATAGATTATACTCAAGAAACCACGAGTTGCACGTTTTCGGCAGATTCAACCATTTGAAACGTGACAGTGCGATGTTCAGCATCTGCGAATAAGCCATGTAATACGCCTGTGAGTTGAGTTGCTGCGACTGCTGCCACACCGGCAGCCCTTTTTCGCCAAGGGCCGCGCGGGTCGGCGGGAACTTATGCGTACGTTTACGTCCCATATATAACACCTTTTTTCGCTAGTTGATATTCGCGGCGAGATAATCGCCGCCTATTTCGGTGGGGTCATTCCAGATTGTAACACCTGCCGTGAAGCGGTCGCGTATCGCGTCCAGTGCGTCGTTGGGGGCGATGTCGTTGGTGAGCCACATATCATCAGCCCTCCAATACGTGTAATGTCTGCATGCCGTGAGGTTCGGCCTGTTATAGAGTTTGTTGCTTGCTATGCCGTATCGCAACATGTACATACCAGCTTGCATTAGTGCGCTTTTTGTCTGTGTGCGGACTTTTATAATGTACGCCCTTTGTGCCATTTCATCCGGCCACGGGTCGCCCGAGTACGCACCGACCGGCGCGGGGGGTTGATTGTACATGTCACGATACGTGTTCGTCGCATTGTCACGTGTTGTGAGCATACTGCGTTTCGCGTTTGTCACGGCCTGATTGCGCGTGCGTGCCGCGTTGCCGGTGGCGGTGTTGTATGAGGCCGTGGCGTTGCCGTTGGACGCGTTGACGGCGTTGGCGGTCATATCGGTGGCCGCCGCCGTTGCGAGTTGCATCGTTTTCACGGTTTGCGTGTTGGTGCGTATCGTCGTTTCCGTCGCTTGTGTCTTGGCGTGCGCCGTCTGGTCCGTATTGGCCGACGTGGCTTTATCCGCCTTGGCATATGCCGCGTCATTGGCCGCCTTATTGAGTTTTTTGCTGTTTGTAATGGCGATACCTGTATTGTAGCCTTGCAACGCTGCTCCGCTGATGCTGGTCGCTAGACCGATGGCGGCACCGCCGCTTGCAACGGACAGCGCCGCACCGCCAACCGACCCTATCATGCTTGTGACGGATGAAATGGCGTTCGTTTGCGTATCCGTGACATATGTTTCGTTCATGAGTGTTACATCCCAGTCACGATCGGTTCTTATTTTGCTGTTCGCGGTTGCGGTGTCAGCGTCGAGGCGCTTTGTCGCGGCATCGAGTATGTCATTACGCGTATCAACGGTCTCATCGGATATCTTCTGATCACGCAAGACTCCGCGTGCGGTGTTGGCCGTCTGCGCGGCGTTCGTTCGTGCGGTGTTGTCCCGTGCCGTGGCTGCGCTGATATTGGCGTTATCACGAGCGGTGTTGGCCGCTTGCGCGGTGTTTTCATACGAGGTTATCGCGTTCTCGCGGTTTTGTCTGATCGTGCGATTGTAGTTGGCTCCGCGATATGCGTCGACATTACGTCTTTGTAGCGCATACGTGGGGATATCGTACGATATGATCGTCGCGAGCGCGTCCGCATTGGGCAGATGTCCGCTTATGGTCTCGCCTGTGAGGTTGCTCACGGCGATAGTGGTGCTGCCGTCCGCACCGTATCCATCCAGATACGCGACCTGTCGCACGAGCGGATACGCAACGGATACCAACGTTCGTACGCTGAGCCGCCCGCAATCCTCGATGTTGATCGTGGTTGTCTTGCCCCACGTGTCCGTGATCTCCAACACGCTATATGGCGATACGTACAGTTTGGTCACGTCGGCGACTTCGGGGGGCATGTCGAAATCCTCCGGGGTCAACGTGATGTCACTTAATGTGCGCTCCGTGTCTATGATGGTCATCCATGCGACACCGTTGACCATGACGGGCGCACTGGTGCCGCGAACACACATGTCCGCGGACACCACGAAGCACGAGCCTATGCCCGAAGCGATATGCGGGTAGTACGCGAACAGATCATTGATGTAGTCGCCGGTTACGTCGCTTGCACGTAGCGCGAACACGGTCCAGTTGTTCGGGGTGCGTCCGCGCTGTGACGCGTAGGGCGTGCCGAGCGTACGGCACCCGCTTATGTCTATACCCGCCGCGCCCCATGTCCATGATGACACCGTAGCGTCCCCGCTCCCGTATGTGGGATCGTCGCCGGTCACGTCGGCACCGCGCGTGCGTGCCATCTCCTTCAACCTGATCGCGCCGAACGCGCAAGCGAAACACACGTATCGTTCACCGCCAGTCAATCCGGTTGCCTTGATATCGGTGATGCGGTTGGCCGCGCCGCCGTAGTTGACATCTGGTGCCAGCAGATCCGCACTGTTTTCGCGCGGGTTCTCCAGCAATTTTTCAGGTGTCGTCTCGACTAGCGGCGCGTGTCCCCGTTCGAGCATTAGTCCGTTGATCGTCGTCGTGTTGATGTAGTCCGTCCACATGTCGCGTTGCAGTACGACGGTGGTCGTATTGGGTGCCTCTGCCGTGATATCCGTGATGTAATAGTGGTATCTCGTCTGGCAGTCCGATTGCTGTAGCGGTGATTGCAGTATATCCGGTGTAAAATCGACCACGATATAGTTATAGCGTTGAGCCGTCATGTACGGTACTGGTATTTTGATACCGTCCGTGTCGGCGCGGGCGATATACATGCTGGTGTCAAGATGCACGGTCTCGCCGTCCAGTGCGTCGAACCACGCATCGCGAGCGGCATCGTCGCGGAACTTAACGGCATCGTGGCCGTCGTTACGCCATTTTACGTGACATAGTTTTATCTTGGTTTTCGGTGTCCACATATTATAATCGTATGTGTTGACGTACTGATCGTACACGTGCACGTCAGCGCCCGGAAACGATGTGGCATTATCCAAGTGCGGAAATTTCATATATACCTCTTTTTCGCAAAAATAAAATCGGGGCGCCGGTGTTACCCGGTACCCCGATACTAGCATGTTACGACGCTGCATATTATTTTACGGTGAACGTGCAAGCCGCCTTGTACGGTGTCGTCTCGCCGGTCGGGTTTACGTATGTCGCCGTACCCGTCACCGTGATAATGTCGCCTGCCGTCAGCCCGTCGCGCTGCACGTGCAAACGAGCCTGATCGTCGACAAACGTGTTGACGTTGAGGTCAAACGCCGCACCGTGCGCGTCATCGCCGCTTGCGGCATCGCCGCTTGCGGCATCGCCGCTTGCGGCATCGCCGCTTGCGGCATGGTTCGCCGCAACCTCGTACGTCGCCGCGTCCGGTGCCACCTGAATGGCGGTGCCGGTCGGTTCCACCGTCGCAGTGAGTTTCGGGGTGAGCTGGAGCACGTCGCCCGCCTTGACATCACCCGTCTCCGGGGTCAGCGTGAAACCGGTCACGGTCTGAGTCACAACCTTGATGGAAGTGCCCGCATCGGTGGTGAACAAGGCACACGGCGTAAACGGCGATACGCCATAAATGCCCCAGTGATTGAGATACAGCGTGTTGGAAAGTGTTTGCGGATTATAGAACTGGGTAGTGCCATACAACGTATCGCGAACCTGATACCAATCAGTAGACACAAGCAACGCCACCGCGCCCGGAATACCAAGACTTGGTACTTGAATAATACGATACGGCACATCGGCCTTATCCAACTGGAACACCGCCGACAACGCGTCAACATCGAGCGACGCGAGATATTCCGGCTCGATCAGCAACACCATTTGTTGCGGGTTAGCGTAGGCCGGAATGTCGGTTACATTCAGCGCGTTGTACTGGGTGGACGGGAATTGCATACGTCCAGCCATCGAACGAAGCGCCTTGAGAAGCGTCTTGGCGGTCGTTTCATCGGACGGGACGGCATCGAGATGAACCTTGTAGAAACCAAGATTCTGCTCGTAATGACGTATCAAGGCGAGCATGATATTCATTTCGTCGTAGTTGTCACTGTTGCGCGGGGTCTCCATGATCTGAGCAACGAACCGGTTCAAGCCGAAATCGTCCACGAATGCCTGGCGCAGTTCGTCGTCCGTCCATGATATCGGGTATTGGTCACGGCGGTTCTGTTCGTAGAACCATACGGCGGCTTCGGGTCGGTGCATCTTCAGCAGCTCTTCGGCATCGTCCTTGTATCCGTGCGCCTTAATCCATTTCACTGCGATTTCCTGTACCGTCGAACCCCAATACAGGTTTTCTTTTTTGAAAACGTCAAGGGGGTTCCTGAATGGTTCGTTCTGCGCCATCACCGTGAGGCCGATACGATTAACCATGTTCCAAACACAGTCGTTCAAGTATTGTCGGTTCATGGGGTCGAACAGGTATCGCATGGTGTTCGCGACACCGGTCTGCGTGGCGGACGGTATCCGCTGCTGATAGTCGTCGGTACCTTTAAGGCGTACCTTATCCAATATCGTTGCGTTATCTACAGCCATTATATATCTCCTATTCCAGAGTGTAATCAAGGTTTTCAAGATCATCCGCCGCAGCCTCGGATATGGCCGCGGCGGCATCGTCCTCACGGACGGTTGCGCCGTTTTCCACCATTTGCGCAACTGAATCGGCGAACTTGTCATAAATGTCATCAATACGTTCATTCATGGCATCGATCTTATCGGTTATCGTCGTGAGCATGTCGCGCAGATCGTCGAACTCGCCTACGCGGTGCGCTTCATCGGGGGTGAGATCATCGCGCTCGGCGATGTCCCTTTCCTCGGTCGTTTCGTCATCCATTATTTTTCCTTTCATATATGAAAAAGTCGTACCGGTGAACGAATACCGAACCGGCACGACTTAAGATTAGCATACTTGTGACATGTTTCATAACGGTAATCGGCGCGTTTTTCCCTCACGGCCACATCGTCGCCGGAGTCAACCGTGGTTATCGACGATGCGTTTTAGCGACACCATTATGGCACCTCACGTACACCATGCTTATTTTACACCGAAATTCTTGAGCATTTCAAACATGGCGTGTTGCGTTTCCACCGTGTCATATCTCAAATATCCCAAGGCGTAATACGATGTAAGATTCTTAATCAACTCCTTCGCCATATTCGCAGTGAGGTAGTTCAGCCTGTTATCGTCTCTCGTGAGTGCAAAATATGGCACATGTGTCCCGCCGTCGTATTTCATCGAGAGAAAAACATACCCACAACGCATATCAACATATACGCCATATTCCCGGTGAAACCAACGGAACACATAAGTAAGTTTCGCGTGCTTATGCGGTTTTTCGATAAAATCGGTATCAAATTGCCGAAACTTGTTTTTCGCCGTCATATCATCATTGTTTTTCAACATGCGCCCCGCGACGGTGTTCTTTGCCTTTTGTTCGGCATAGTCATCGTCTCGCACGTAATCGAACAAGCATGTCTTGCTGTCAAGCCATTGCAGACCATACTCGGGATTGAGGGGCACTTCATAACGTCGGAAATACGGGTTGAACGCGTCGCAAGCGTTACCCAACAGGAATATTCTTGGTTTGCGTAGCTCGGTGTCATCGGCGCGTTCACGCGTCACGGTATCCACGATTTTCGCCAATTGTTCAAACTCGTTTTTCAAATACGTGTGATATCTATCATCATTATCAATAATAAATTCATCCATGCAAATGTTACGCACGTTCACGTATGTATTTTTCTTTTTTCGCTGTTGCATGGTCAAGGGTATAAAATAACCGCATATCCGCCACGAATTTTCTTTCTTGCCGGTTTTTTTCCGTCGTATTTCAGCCGTTTTATTTGTTGTGCGAAATTCATAATCGGGGAAAATATTATCTTTTATGATACGGTCGAAATAGTCTGCGGCGGTATCGTTGTTTTCCTCACGAAAACGGGCGATTTCCGCAAAACGATACCCGTTTTTCAAATAATCCTCTATCATGTATTTTCTCATACCGTAGGTTTTACCCAAGCCGCGTGCGCCGATTATCATGTTTACGTCTGCGTTTCGTGGCAATATTACGGTTTTAAGCCTGTCATAGTAGTATTTCGCCATCCATGCTCACAATCCTCGGTGCTCCATCCCGCAAAACCAATTCGCGGGGTATCGTGTTCACATATCTATTATACACAGATCGCAAATACGTTATGTTCTCCATATTCGCCTGTTTGTCGGACTCGCCCAGCCAGCGCCCCGACGGATACAGCCCGATGGCCTCCGGCGCGTCCACATGCGCCGTCTCGCCGCGATAGTCCGTGACGTCACCTATATAACGATCACAAGCAGTCGGCCGATTGCGTTGCAAGGTATGACATATCTCGTAATCCACAAGCACATCATAGCCGAGCGACATTTGTACGGTTTTGGCGAAACCGTGCCCCGCATGCATGACATCGGCGACGAAGTCTTCAATGGTGTATACGCCGTCCGGGCGCGGGAGCCCGGCGCAAGTGACATGTACGCGACCTTTCCTGTCCAAACTAACACGTGCTTTGTTCCACAATTCCATATGTTCGGCGTAGCGCGTGGCACCGCCGCAGTCCTCGACCTCGAACTGTCCGATATGGTCCAGCGTCGAGGCCATGTCGGGCGCGGTGTTTCGGATACGTCGCATGGTGTTGTCGATCGCGTTTTCGATCGCGTTATGCAGCGGTTTGAGCACGTCCAGCAGTTCCTCGTCGCTCACGTCGTCATCGCAACTGATCTTCAGGCTATCGGTATCGCCGCCCGTGACCGTGACGTGTTCGCCGAAATGCCGGTATATCAGCATCATGGCTATCAATAGGTGCATTCTGCTCCCGGCTACGATCCTCATGCCGTATGTGTATAGTACTCGTGGCGTTTTCGGACGTTTTTCAGCGAAATTATCGGGAGTGCAGACAGTGGTTCTATCGACTTCAAGCTCGCTGGTTTCCGTCACGCGATAATCGGCCTTCATCACGTCTTGCGCCTGTGTGCCGTATATGCCGTTAAATTGCCCCTTGACGGTCGACCCGTAATAGGACTGCAAAAATTTCATGTTCAGTTCGCCGGTTTTCGCGTCGCGTGCGATTCCCTCGGGGATGGAGTCGGGGATATCGCCCACGTACGGCGTTCCCTCGGTGTATCCCTTAATCAGGTTTTTGACATCGGTTTTGCGTGCAAAAAGCATGTTAGATTGCAGCGTGACGTAATCCGGGGGGGTTATGGTTTTCGTGGTGCTTTCCCCGTACAATACACGCATGTCATCATATTCATACACTTGTACGACATCCCATAATTCAATCTCGTTGACGTGCAACATGCATTCATCCGCGCTGTACAATTTGCCGAACGCATATACCGGATTAACGGCGCTGTCCACATAACCGCGTGCGCGGATACTGTTATCCTGGGTCTTCGCGCGATCGTTGTTACTGTAATCAGTGCCAGCGTGCAATGTACGTACGAATTTCGACCGAGGGCATATCGCTATACCCCACGCCGCGAAACACGTGCCCTTACGAAGTCTCAGATTGCTAAAGCGCACGGCGACATGCAAGCCCGTGCGAAAAGGGTCATCGTAATGGCTTAACACGTCATCAAGCGACGTGGCCGCAATGCGTTCACAAGCGATCTGCAACAATTCAGACGGTGTCGGCGCGAATTTAACGGGTAGCCTACGCCCATTGATAAACGCGTGATGCATTGACGTGACATCCAAGGACGCGACATTAGGCACGACAACACTAGCGGTTTTAGCGCTCGTAAACGTCAACCCGCCGCGGAAACAAGCCTTGCGCAACGCATACGATTCATAATCCTTCGGAAATTCCTGATTACACGTAATCTCAAAAGCACGTTGCAACGTAAGTTTCTTTCCGTCTTGCAGCGTGACGCGCCGCCCGCCGATCTCACGACGCGCCATCTGCCGTACAAGAGATGTCTTGGTCAGTACTCGACTACCGAGCATATCGGAGGTCAACCAGTGATTAGCATGCAACAGCCATTGCAGATATTGCGGTATCACCTGCACGTCACGTCGTGCGTAAAACAATTCATCTTCGGTCAACGGCGTTTCAGGCGTGCGTACGAGCGTATAATCCCAGTCGCCCACCGCCTTGGGGAGGCCGCATGTCTCGCCCATTGCACGCAATCCACCCATTTCGAGATAAAACGTATCCCAAAAACGACAAACCACGTTATCATCAACGCATAGATCGAGCGTGTACACGCTTGTGGCCGTCTGCGCGTTTACGCTGATCGTGTACGATCTCGTCAACGCCAGCATGAGTGTTTGCATGTCAAACATCAGATTATACGCCGCGATCACCGGTACATAATCATGTTCGCTGCCATACGATATAAGATCGTCGATATATGCAAGTGCCTCATCAACGTGCCGATAAAACCGTACATCGTCCGAAGTAGGGTCGTAAGACTCCAACGATGTGTCTCGCAGATCGTTAAAGATATACAATATCGGATATGCCCTTGTTTCGGCACCGGCTTGTATATTAGTCGTTTCCGTATCGTAAACGGCGGCGACCCTAAACGGCTTGCGACTCCCCATCACCGCACCACGTCCGGCGACACCGCCACCAACCATACCGGACTACCCCCGTCAACATCCACAGCGTCTTCCAAGTCCCCGACGTGCATTTGCATACGTTTGGCATATTGCAGCGCTTGTTCGTTGCGTTGCATGATATCGTCGAACAACTCGCTCAATGAGTCGGCATCATAAGCACGCATGATGACCTCCAAACGTTTCTCGGGCGGTACGTCCGGGCGTTGCCATATATTTTGTGTGTACCGCCAAAAGATTTTGACTTTTTCGCGACCAAGATCGCCCAGCGCCGAAGGCAGCCCCTTGGAGGCCATGCGCATTTCCTGCCGAAAAATGTTAAACGAGCGTCGTCGTTCTCCACGTTTTCCGCCCCCACCCTTCACGGTTTCAGCTTGCCGCGCCAGCTTGGTGGCGTTCTCCATCGCCCGTGCGTACGCTTCGGTCCGTATTTGTCTGTTCTGAATACGTCCGACGTATGTCTGTTTCAGGCCTGTTTCAAGCCGTTGCACGTACATCAGTCGCGCATGCCGTTCACTTTCCGGCATTCGTGGTGTAATGCTCTTGCGTATCGTGTTTATCGCACGTCGTACACGTTTGCGTTTCGCCGTCAGGATGTCGGCTTGCTTGCGGGCTCTGGGCATACATACCACCTACGATAAAATGAGGGTGCCATAACGGCTATGGCACCCTCATACAGTTCAGCGTTCTGCTTTTGCTCTTTTTTCGTATTTCACTTGATTTCGAGGGACTTGAGCGAGCGACCGCCGCCTAGCGGGGTTTGCTTGACAACAACGGTAAGCCCGTCCGGCGCGTTGAAGTCAGGGAACATGTCGAAAATGTCCAAGACGCTTCGATAAATGCCCTCCGACTGGCTGAAATACGTCTTGCCGTCCTTTGCGAACAGATAGACGTTTGCGCATTTCTGCCCCGTCTGGGCTCGGACACCCGGCGTGACGTATGCGCCCGTGACGGTCAACGGTTCAACGCCCAACGATGCAAGCGATGTCGCTATATTTCGCGCGTTGATAATGGCTCGTTTCCCGTCGAACGTGCTAACGTCCATCGTGCAAATGTATCGATGATTGTCGACAACGGCTTCCATTGCCTCATTCGTGGTGTTGTTCACCTGTTCAATTTCCTGTGCCATGATTGTATCCTTTCTTGTTACTCGTTATCGTTGTCGTTGTCGTTGTCGTTGTCGTTGTCGTTGTCGTTGTCGTTGATAAGGATCGCGTGGCGGAAAAACGTCTCGGCTGGCATTTCGTAAACCGTTTTCTTCACCTTGATGTCGTTCACCAATACATTATACAAGCCGACCTTCATCAGCGCTTTCACGGCTTGCTCAGCGGTGCGAATATTACCGTCAATAATAATAGATTGCTGATTGCCGTCACGATCAATATACGTGACCGTGCTACTGGCGTACATCTTTTTGATATTCCTCATTATATATTTCCTTTTTTCTTGATTTATCAACGTTTTACGTTGACATAAAATATATTACACAAAAAATCGGCACGCGCAAACGCGACACGCCGATTTTTTAATATATTAATGTATCAATAACGCAAAACCTGACCCGGATAGATCAAGTACGGGCGACTAATCTTATTAATCTTAGCGACACGAGGCCACTTGGACCCAAAAATAGACCACAGGCACTCACCGGCCCTAACGGTATGAGTACGTACGGGTGCAGTAGATACGTTATGCTTGTTCGGTCGTTTACGTTCACCGATCGCGTAAGCGTCCCACTGCCACCGGGCACCCCGGAAATAATCAAGGTCGATCGCACCGGCATAACCGGCAACACGTCCGTTGCCCGTATACTGGCGCATGGCCTCGCCATACGCGCCATACCGCCACGGGCGCGACTGCCAACCAGTAACGGCATTGGATGCGTATTGTGCGACCCATACCCCGCAATGACGACGAACATACGGGCTAAGCTGCCGCAAGCCGCTCGCCGGTATATACACGATCGGCCAAACGCGCGTTCGTTCGTACACACGTTTCACCCAACGATCAACCCACGCGCCATTACCAAACTGCGGATTATCATCATGTTCCCAGTCCAGCGCGAGCACCGCGCGGCCAACATACCTCGTCACGCGATCGACGAAGAAATCAGCCTCACGACGTGCATCATTACCCATTGCATAATGATAAACGCCTATACTCTTACCGGTGGCCGTCGCACGTACAAGCTGATAATCCGCAACCTGACTGACACCATTGCGCAGACACGTATTATTAAAACCGCCGACACCCCACGTGAAACCGGCCACGACAAAATCCGCGTTAAGCTTGCCCGTGTCTATATTGCACTGCCAGTTGCTCACGTCAACGCCGCGCATATCCGCACTAGCGGACGGCGCAAGCACCAACAATGATACGCAAAAACACGCAACCACACTACGCAGATAGCGACGTATCTTCATCAACGTTCTCCTTCCTCAGCAAGCTTATAAGCTCCTCCGTCAACACATTATTCTTCGTCACAAGATCGTTAAAATTTCTAAATGTCGTGGCGATAAACCAAGCCATAGCGCAACACGCCACGATCGGAAAACCAACACTTCCGATCATACCCACAACATCACTAATATTCATATACACTCCAAACAAAAAAGCCGTGACGTATCAGACAATACGTCACGGCCTAATATATCATAACCAT
>ONZW01001233.1_pt1 | contig 12758 bp, 18 predicted proteins | sample 1671071 | NCBI WGS metagenome assembly ONZW01 (sample SAMN06348119, study PRJEB24527) | human gut metagenome | biome: human gut; feature: ankylosing spondylitis patient; material: feces | host: Homo sapiens | place: China | collected 2015-10
TTTTTCTGACCAGGGCAGAAGATCTTCCAGAAAAGAACAATCCTTATCATTCATGTGTTTCGGAATCTCTTCCAAGAGATGATGCACATAATCAAAAGGTTTCAGATTATTGGTTTTTGCAGTTTCTACAATACTGTAAATGATTGCGGAAGATTTGGCTCCATGAATCGTATCGATCATCTGCCAATTCTTTTTCTTATGTGCTTAAGAACATAAGAAGAATTATGTGCCGAACTTAGTTATGTGCTCATAGAGCCTAATCAAGCATATTTATATAATGCAGATCACTTTCTATGAGCACATAATTTTTTAGCATAATGAATTCAAGAAGTTCATGATATCTGCAGATGGCTTGTATTTATAAGAACTGTTACCGGCACTTCCCACTTTTTCCATAGCTTTACGTTTGAGCTCCATATCGGAAATCATATATTTATGTGTTGTTTCTTCCCGATAGATTGCCTGAATCTGTTTCATCAGCAGAAATGCATGGAAGATTTGAATCGTCGTGGGAAGGATTTCGTTGAGTCCTGGTGTAATGAAACACATACAACGACCAAAAGAATTCCAAACATTCCAAACATACATTATCTTCAGGAAGAAAGGAATCTGTTGTTACCATTGCCAGATCGTCGTTATCGCCTGAAGGAATTAGAAAGCAGGATTATTAGTCCTGACTGCTATATCAGTATTGGCGGAAATAAGTATAGTGTTCCCGATATCTTTGCAGCAAAACCATGTATTTCAGAATTATTTATGGGTTTAGGATCGAGTTGCAGTTTTATGACAGAAAGAAGAACTATGTTATGAAATTGGAAGCGTCACGTAACAAGCATGAAATCCTGACGAATCCGGAGCACTATAAAAATGTAGCGCCAAAGGCGCCAACATCGATTCCGCAGATACGAAGGGAATTCACTGCCAAATACAGTAATGGTCTGGCTTACCTGGAAGCAGCTGGAAAAAAGTTTGATCAGCCCACGCATTACGCAAGAAAGATTATGCTGCTTGAAGAACTCTATGATACAGATACCCTCAATCGTTTTATCGGATATGCAATACAGCATGATTCTATGGACATCCTGTCATTTAAAGAACTGCTCAAAGCTTACAATGCAGGTAGGCTGTCTCTTCCTGAGGAATCTAAACAGAGACAGGAAGTTTTATATAAAACCGGAGAATACCATGATGATAATCCAGAACTTTTACGGGATCTAGATTACTATGAACAGAATGTAGGAGGAACAGTAAATGCCTAGTGAGAAAAGTGCTGTAAACGCAGCCTATATAGAAGCTAGAATGAAACTAGATGATTTAATGCCTTGGGCGGAGGCAGTACAAGCGGAATGTAAGTAACTTCGAGGATGGTAAAGCCATCCTCATTATTTTTATAGGCACTTTGTTATTAAGTGCTTACAGTGATGAGTCTATTATCTCACATTGGATGATTTTGAACAGGTACTTACTATTTTGCGTTTACCTTAATTTTACACCAACTGCCGGATTCTTTCGAGGTCTGGCAGTTATTTTTTCACTAGAAAAGGAGCTACGCATTACTTAGTGCGACAGCCCCTTATGATATTAAATAAGTCTCCAAACTGAATAATTCTTTCTAGTTTGGAAGCTACACAATTTCGAAATTGCAACCTCTGTTATCTACTACAAGGATGTAAGCAGTTTTTATCTAGTATGCCTTATCCATTTATAGAAAAGCTGTTCTTCAACTGAAATATACTTTGATTTTGTGTAATAATTTTTTGAGAACAGAAAGAAATATTCTCCCTATAGTTCTTTTACTTTTTTCGCAATATTGCCTTACCTTGCTCGGAAAGTTTCGGTTGATAACTAAATCCTGCTGATGCAAGACCTGAACCATATAAAGCAATTTGGTAAATAAGATTAGTAAATAAATCTAAAATCTTGTTACGCATAAATAACCTCCTGTAATTTTAAAAATATATTTATAGTCAATTACGAATTCATCTTAAAACTACATAATAAGTTTTCAAGCTTATTTTCGTAAAAGTCTATCAAATTTAACTTTTAACTGAAGAACTGCAACCAGTAAAAGTGTATTAGATATAACAACTATATACGGATTTGATTTATAGAAAAAAAGCAAAAATATACTAATCGATATATATATTATCAATAAACCTAATGTATAAATTTGAAACTTTTTTTTTTGGCTATATAATTTTTCCTGACACTTATCCAGTAATGGACCAAGAAATAATATTACAATGCCCGACATAAATCCAATAATTACATATGTGTATCCTGACAATAATATGGCACTATGGTAAATGGGTAGTACACTAATTATAAAAAAGAAATTACTGTATATAAAACATTTTGTAAATGTATCAGCATGATACCCGCCATTCAATATCCGTAAAGAAGTAAATATTGTAATAAATATTAAAGAAAATGATGCTTTAAAAAAAATAGTACCTATAAGAAATATAGTAAAGCCAGTAAACACAGTAGAAAAAAAGAGTTCAAACCCATAAACATAAATTTCTCTATACATATTACTAATATTTTGTTTTTTTAGCAAATAATCAGTGCAATATTCAGATGCTTTTTTCTCCAAAGCAATCCTCCTTTCATGCATTTATCATACAATATCTATTTAACTTCATGTGCTAAATATTGTTTTTTGTCCTATTTTTAATGTGTTTTGAGGTAATATATTCAATTTACATTCATAAATCGACAATTTACGTTCAAAAAAATTTCAAAAAAATATATATGGTATTCTTAAAAGCGTTTACATGTATCAATATAATACGATAAAACGAATAAGAAAAAATCTTGCTCGTTACTCGAAAGCTGAGAGAAATAATAATTAAGTTTATCCAATAAAATAGTTGCATTTTCATCTATGGATATAAAATCAATAAGTAACTTGTCTATACTCACATTAAGTACAGAAGAAATATTTAAAAGTTTCTCTAAACTGACCATTAATTCCCCTCTCTCTAATCTACTTACTGTACTTATTGACATATCACACTTAGCAGCTAATACTTCCTGAGACATTTTTCGAGATGTACGTATTTGTTTAATCCTATTTCCAATTAATTTGTTCATAATTTACTATCTCCTTTTGTTTTATTTTATCAGCTCTTTCCATCGAAGTTGAGAGAGCAATATGCCCATATATTTACAAATATGCTCATATTTGATAAAATAAAAACAAAAAGGAGTTTACTATGGAAAAAAAAGAAAGTAAAATAGAGGAAGTATCCGCAATAAAGATGTCCATGTCATCTCTTCATTATAAAGGTATAGACATTAAAAATACATACAAACGTTGCATAGAGGCTTTATTGGCATATTATTATGAATTTCAAGATACAAAGTTTTTAGAAGTAGCCTATAAATATATTGAAGCATTTTTAGACACTGGATTTATGTATAATGAATATTCTGAATTATTTAATATTGTGATTGATTTGTTGGGAATTACCTATGAAGAAGTAAACGCTAAAAATAAATCTAGTTTTCCAAAACTAAAGTTGAACAAACATCAAATTAAAAACGTTATCAGACGTTGGTCACCATCAAAATATCATACAATGCCAATAAATGAAGTGATAGATGATATAATTTTCAAAGTTAAAAATAAAGAAATCGGTATATATAGTTATAGTAGTAATGCAAAGCCTGGAATTACCGAGGATGATTTAAGTAATGATACCTATGAGTTAATCATAACTCCTATAGACGCATATTTCAGAGATATTAGACGCGGCATTTTTTATACTCTTGAGGAGGATTAGTATGTTAAAAATTGCTATAGTAGATGATGAAGAAGCATATTTAATTTATTTAAAAAAAGTTATAGAAAATACATGCAGAGATAAACATATAAATGTAGAAGTTGCGACATATGGTAGTAGTCAATATTTTTTGTTTGATTTACAAGAAAATGTGTATTTTGATATTTATATATTAGACATAGAAATGCCTTTTATAAATGGGCTTAAAATAGCGGAGTTAATACGTGAAAAGTATCAAAATAATTATATAGTATTTGTAACAAGTCATTTGAAATATTCAATTAATGCATTTGAATATAATGCATTTCGATATGTAAAAAAAGAAGATATAAAAAAGAAAATACCAGAGATAATACAAATCATAAATCATAATGTTGAAAATGAAGAGTGTAATAGTTATATTGTTGCTACAAATAATCGATATGAAAAAATATTTATTAAAGATATAATATACATATATCGTGAAGGAAATAATGCTATCATATGCACCCGAAATGGATACAAAACTAAAATTAGAAAAGGTTTAAAAACTTTATTAACAGAAATAAATTCAGATGATTTGTTCTTTATAGACAGAGGAATCATTGTTAATATAAGGTATATTATAAAATTAAATAATAACATTCTAACATTAAATAACGGGGAAAATCTTATTGTTAGCAGGCCGCATTTGTCAGATGTAAAGAAAAAAATATTCCATAATTGGAATGGGAGGTTCTAAGTATAATGATAAACTGTATAGACGTTATCATAACATTTATTGAATGCTTTATTTGCTATAAAACATTGGAAGCTTTTTTTGAAAATAATTGTAATAAAAAAAAGTACTATATACTTAAATACCTTCATTTGTTATTAATGACAGTTTTAATAACTATTGTAAATAATATATCTGTATATTTTGTAATGATTCTTCCCTTTTTAGTGGTCATACTTATGTCCATAGGATTTTATATAATCAACAATGAAGTTCACTTTCTGAAAGTCTTTACAGTAGTTAATTTGTACTATTTACTAATTCTTACATTAGATCTTTTTATGTTGTTTCTTTTAGGAATAATTTTGAAAAAACCACACATTGGTAATATTATAGGTACCGGTGGTGGTCACTATGAAAGAATTGTCTTTATAGTTACAATGAAAATGATTTTGATTATTGTATATTTTCTTTTACTAAGAAATATACATAATATAAAAATCTATTTTGAAGAATATCACAGAGAGCTTTTTGTAATATCAATTATTTTATATGTTAGCGTTGTCTGTTATCAAAAAATAGCTTTTATAAAAATAGAAGATAATATTTTAGACAACTGGATTTCTTTTTTAATAACTTTGATTTTAATAAGTGTTATATTAGGGTTACGTTCGAAATATCAAGGACTATTAATGCGTGAAAATTCAATGAAACTAGAAAATCAACTTCTTCAAAAAAATTTTAGTAATCTTGATGAATCAATCCTGGAAATCTCAAAAAAGGTTCATAATACTAACGCTATTTTAACAATTATACAGCAATATCTGGAAGACTATAAAGTTGAAGAAGCCATTGAATATATTAAAAAGCAACATAATGAATTAACATATTCAAAATTAAAAATTTGGACAGAAAACAAACTAATTAACTATATTCTAAATGATAAAATATCCCAGGCTCAATCACGTGGTATAATTGTAGAAGAGGATATTGCATTATCTAATATAAATATACGAGATGAGGATTTATACATAATTATTGAAAATATTATGGACAATGCAATCGAGGCATGCAATAGAATAGAAAAAGGCGAAAAATGGATTCATATTTGGATTGGTACGATTAATAATATGTTAATAATAAAAACCGCAAATAGTTCAGATAATGAAACAATCTCTATAAAGAATGGAAAATTAATCACAAGTAAGGAAAATAAATACATTCATGGTTTAGGACTTAAAATCGTTCGTGAAAAAGTAGAGTTTTATAATGGACATATGGATTTTGACATTTTACCCAACGAGTTTAGAATGAATATAGGCCTGTTTTTTTAAATATAATAAACACTATATAAAACTGAAATATTTGATTATTCAAGATGTTGGGGCCAAAAGAGTTTGTAAAAACTCTCTGACCTACCATATAGTACCTTGAAAATTTTATACAACTGGATTTTTATGGTTTTCCCGATGTTAGTAGGCAATACCAACATGACAGTTATCCTTTTTGTTATACCAATACTGGATTTTGAGTATAGTGCCCCAAGCCCTTTCGATAAGTAAAGAGTTTTTTTAAGTTCAATGCTTAGATTTTACATCCAAAGAAAAAACGTCCTTGGATTAGTCCTCTGATCATCATCCTATCCGCATGATATTGTCTGCGTAACAGGGACGGCAGGGTTTATAATGTTCTATTGAAATTCCAGAAACGGTTAATAATCTTGCTTCTATAACTACCACACCGATTGAAATAAGAGATGCAAATATCTAGTTTTTTTCGTTGGCGTATTGTATCACGCAACGATAAGTCTAACGAGTTTACAACAAGGGCTTCCACATCATTACTATTTAATGTCTTGTTCTCTTTTATTTGTTTTCCTTGTAAAAGTTCTGTTACTGTAATACTAAGTACATCAGCAATAGGAATAAGTAATATAACATTTGGCATACTGTTTCCACGTTCCCAGTTACTAACTGTTTTATCCGACACAAACAACTTATTTGCTAAGTCTTTTTGCGTCATATGTTTTTCTTTTCGCACTTCGGCTAAAAATTGTCCAAATTTTTCATTGTTGATTTGATACATTTATGCCACCGCCTATCGTTATTTTAACCATTTACGATAAGGTAGGCAACCTATTAACGGGAGCGTTCCTCTATTTTTCTAACTTATGAGGAGAATTTTTATTTTTTCTGTTGTTCCTGCGAATTGTTGTTCTGTGAACTGTCTGCGTTCTGGCTATCTTTATCCTACAACACAATATCCTCTGCTTTTATATATCAGTCCACATCTGCATTCAAGTTTTTCATGATGTCGTATTGGCTACTGGAGTGATAAGTTACACAACTGAGCAGGAAATCGGAATGAACTGCTTTTTCTATGAAACATATAAAGCTATGCTTCGGAAGCTAATTCATGCATCCAAAAAGCTTCATATTCTTTTGGTTCTGATAATACTGGAACCGTAAGAATATCTATTTGCATTCCAAGTATTTTTGCTATTTTATCAAGGTTTTCATCACGGAGCTTTCTGGCATCTGCTTCATACTGAGCGATACGGACATCAGCAGAATCTTCGGGAAAACCAAGTGTGATACCAAGTTCTTTCTGAGTTAAGTGCTTTTTTTGTCTTAAATATTTCAATTTTCTTCCAAATGTGATCATTGTAGTGTTTCCTTTCCATTCGTTATTTTGAGTGTGTGAGGTGTCGAATCATAAGTTGTTCGACACCTCTGATTTTGTAGGGAAGATTATTCACCGGTACTTCCAAATGCACTGATATCTCTTGCCTCTCCAAGATCAAGAACAAAGTCGGCGATTAGAACGGGAGTGATAACCAGTTGTCCTACACGGGTATCTTTGAGGAGTGTCTGGGATTCTGAACTAACATTACTGATGATGGCATGAATTTCTCCACGATATCCGGAATCAATAGGCGGAAGTTCGCAGACCAATCCTTTTGCAGCCATGCTGCTTCTTGGAAAGACATAACCGGCATATCCATCCGGAATCATGAGACCAAATCCTAAGGGGATTCTTGCAATTTCTCCCGGCTTTAAGGTGCAGTCATAAGGCATATATACATCTGCCCCGGCATCATTTTCATGGGGACGGAATGGATAATGATCTTTCTCTAATCCAAAGTCGATTAATTTAATCTTCATAAACAGCTTCCCTCCCTTCTACGAGCAGAGGATAATCTGCTCTCATTATTTCTAATGGAGACCAGTCTTTTGGGATAGGGATTCCACAGGACATAGAACCTTCTTCACAGCATTCCCTCTGACAGAAAGGACCGGTCAGCTTCGGTGAAAATAACACCGGATCAAATTCATATAGTTTCTGCCAGATATCCAACATTACAATTCTTGTTTCGTCGGTATTTCTCCTGCAGATACGCTGACCGATCATATGTTTCCACTCATAAGGTGTAGCGCAGATAATCAGAATATTTCTCAAAGCATGAGGAAGAGCATAACCGGCAGAGTCATGATGAAATCCCACAGAACATAATTCCTGATAACATCTGAGATCCGATAAACAGCTTTGCAGATAGAGATCAATGTATCTCTGTTCGGAAAAAAGGATTTCATATGGGATCACAAATGCAGCTTTTTCTGAATAGTTGCTATATTGTAAAGAAGCACTCATGAATTTTACTTCGTTTTGATGACGAGTGATCTGTGCAAGAAAACGTCTGCTTGCGCCTACAATTGCAACTGTGATCACCGTAAATTTCTGTACGGTTGGATGGGGAAGACTGGCAATCCGGTCTACGGTTTTGTCTGTAAAAGATTTATGGTAAAGTGTCATAAGATCATCCATGTTTTGAATGGAGTGTCCCTGTTGGGTAAGCCTAGCTGCGAATACCATATTTTGAGCCGCTTCCTGAATGGTGTAACTATTTAAAATCTTTGTCTCAATGTGATCCATAGGCTTGCTCCTCCTTTATCAATGCTTTCAGCAGAATAAGATAGTTGATGCAGTCGGTGATCTTCTCATCCCATTGCTCTAAGTCAAACTGGAGCAGAGAAGAGTAACACATATCATACAGAGATACGACATGCTTCGACATCATTCCGGCCAGAGCAGCCTTAGGTGTGCATCCCTGTAATGAGGCAGCGATTTTAAACGCACTCAGGCGGTCAATGCGGTCTCCGGTGTATTCTTTTTTCTTGTGTGCCAGGACATCGGCACATTTTCGATATTGTTGTTCAAGGACAACATTAAATTCATTTTGTGTCATATTGTAATTCTTCCTTTCCCTTTGTAAAATGATTTATAATTCGGGTTCCTGTGTCCTTTGCTTTTTCGGAACCTGGTTGTGGAGAATTGCTTCCACATTTTTGTCTACAGTTCTTAAATCTTGTGTCAGATCCTTTAGAGAACGAATGGATGATTTTTGCTGGTTGATCTGCTCCTGCAAGCTGTCTTTTTGTTCCTTCAATGTTTTGATGGAAAGCATCTTTCCATCGGAATAAAAAGATTTCAGCCAGTCACGGGCTACTTCATATGCCTGAATTTCAGCGGTGTGTTCTTTTCGGAATCTGCCTTTGTTTTTTGCTTTTAAAAATTCGGTATAGATTGCTTTATGTGCAAAATATTGTCCGGTGTAATGGATCTGCTGATTGATGCTTTTCAAATCTGCATTCATTTCCATAAGCTGATCTGTTGCCTGATCTAACTGTTTTTGAGATTCGGAAAAGGCACTTTTTAATTCGGTTTGGGTATTGTATCCATGTTCTTGCACATAGATAATGGTATTTGCCATTTCCTGAAGATTGGATATTTTTACCCGATGAGCATATCCGGGACTTTGCATTGCTTTCACATTTTTCTGAAGATCTACTACCAACCGTAAATGCGATCTGACATAAAGAATGGTTATCGGATCTTTTCGTAAGAAGAGCTGTTCTAAATGTTCTTTGCCGTATTGAGTTCCTAAAGCCTTCTCTGTAATCCGTTTGTCCCGATCCGGATGGAGATAACGATATCTTCCTCTTTCCTCAATGACGGAAATCTGATATTTTTCAAAAAGAAGAGATTGAAATTCCTGAAAGCTTTTAGAATGCGAACTGCATTCTTCGATGGCATTTCGGAGTTCCTGCTTCTGTGTCTGAAACATTGTGGCATTTGGTTTCAATCCATCTGCAATGATTTTTTTGTTTGTCTCTTCTAATTTTTTCTGCCCGGATTTTTGCGCCATATATTCAGCCTGTGTGATTTTTGTTTCAGCCGGAGAGAGAAGATCAACCTGATGAAGTCCCGCCTGGATGCACATATCCATAATTTCCTTTTTGAAATAATTCAGGAATTTATTTGTGGATCGGTGCTTATATCCGACAATTTCTTCATGGGGCTTATCCATGTAATTCTGCCTTCTGACAGCTTCCTTACGGACGCTGTTGATCACAATGTGCGTATGGATATTGCCAGAACCATTGTGACCATCGGTATGTGTCACAATAAGAGCCTGGTATCCGGGAAAGATTTTTTTGGCAAGGTCTAAACATAATTTCTGCGCCTTTTCCCCGGTCAGTCCACATTCTGATCTATCATCCGGATCAAAACTGATGATATAATGGTGACTTTTGATTTCAGATGATTTTTTGTTTTTATGAAATTTCGCATTTGTCAGACTACACTCCTTGTCAAAAGACATCGGATCACAGTTGAGACCATCCATGTAGAATTCATCTCTTAAAAGACTTCGCCCCATTTCATCTTTTATCTTTTTTCCAGTGCTCTCATCATGTTGGAAAAGCAGATAATCAATGGCATTTGAATAGTTGGCATTTCTACTTTTGATATGCTTTAGTATCGCCATGAAAATCACCTGCCATTTCTAACACTTTTCTTCGTAAAAGGAAGAGGTCGGAGATACATTGATGGATTTCATTTTCCATAGCCTGGGAATGAGTTCCACCGGTATTAAAATACTTGGCGATCTGGTTCAGATTGGAACCGATTTTGCCGTATTGTCCGACCAGCTCCCGAAGTAGTTTGATGTCTGCGACAATTTCTACATTGTTATAAATTTTCTTTTCAGTTAGAAGTCGCCGCAAATATTCGGAACGGGTTGTGCCTAGAGAAGCACAAGCCTGATCCAATATCGTTATCTCCGTGTCTGATAGTCGCACAGCGACAAAATTAGGATGTGATAATTCGGCTTGCTTTCGTCTTTTCATGTTCCTCCTTTCATTTGATTTTTCCATCATGTAGTGATGCCACTAATTAAGATATCGGCTGTCCCTTCCGATATAGAAATTAGTGATGCGTACACCTTTTGGTGGAAGCTAGTAGACGCAAAAGGCGTCTAAATCTTCGAGGGTATGGGGAAACGAAATCCCCATCAAGATGAAATCCCGTAAGGTTAACGGAGGCAGAAATGCCATAACGTTAAACACGGGTGGATCTTGCTCTGTATGTGTACCCCTCTATATAACGAAACGCTCAGAGGCTGTTTTACAGTGGGGGAAAAGAAAAAATATCAAAAAAATGATGATTAATGGTGAGCTTGTGATAGAATGGAAAAAAGAGAAAAGCATAAAGGATGTAGTTGTGGAGAATATTTGTTATGATTAGAAAGTTGCTGAACGGAGATATCGATAGAGTTGCTGACATATGGTTAAAGACAAATCTGAAAGCACATTATTTTATTTCCAATCAATACTGGAAAAGTAATTATGAATTAGTGAAAGAAATGATGTCACAATCCGAAGTCTATGTGTATGAAGATGATAAAATGATTCAAGGATTTGTAGGACTAAATGCTGAATATATCGAAGGTATTTTTGTCTCCGATGAAATGCAGTCATGTGGCATAGGTAAGCTTTTATTAGATTATGTTAAGGATAAAAAAGTTAGCTTACGATTAAATGTATACCAGAAGAATGCCAGAGCAATTTCTTTTTACCAAAGAGAAGGGTTCATTATTCAATGTGAAGGCTTGGATGAAGCTACTGGTGAAAAAGAGTACACTATGCTATGGAAACGAAAATAGAAATCGGGATTTTTAAAGGAGACTTGCTATGGATATGAAACTTTCATTTTCTGTACTTACAGCAGATATTATTAGTATACTGCTGATTGGAACGTTGTATCTCGCTAACAGACAAAAAGCGGAGTACGACAGAGATATGCGACTTCTACAGCAAATGATGGTAACTATAGGGATTGCCAATATTTCTGACAGTTGCGTTTATTATCTTGCTGGCAGTTCTAATATAGTTATCAAAGTTTTGGTCTTTCTGAGCGGATCAGGGCTCTTTTTAGGAAATGTAATGATTGGATATTTGTGGGCTAAATTCATAATGGTACATATGAATATCCCATTTTCTGATATACGCAGAAATATTTACCGAACAATTGGACTTATTTCTATTGTACTGTTAGTAATCAATATTTTTTATCCATTGGTATTTTCGGTGAGTGATGGTAGGTATCAGAGAGGATTCGCATATATTATTTTTCTGATTTTTGCTGCTTTTTACATTTTGGACAGCTTGTATTTGTATGTTAAGCGTGTTAAAAAAATGGCAGTTTAAAATTATTTCCAGTACATATATTTCTAATTCCTGTTATATTAGGGGTAGTTATTCAGGCATTTTTCGTTGAAATTGCAATCACCTGGACATCTATTGCAATATCGGTCGCGGGAATAATGACAGCACTAAAAAACGAGATTATTTTTACAGATTGCCTTACAGGATTATATAATCGCGTGTATCTGGAATTTTTACATAAGCGAGCCTGTAATAAAAAGGACTGCTGGGTATCCGGTATTATGATTGATCTGAACGGATTTAAACAGATTAACGATAACTACGGACACGCAGAAGGAGATCTGGCATTGTGTATTGTTGCTGATTTACTTCGGAAATCGTTCTCTGAATATGGTGTAGTAACAAGATATGCTGGTGATGAATTTGTTATAATGCTAAATACAACAGATGATCAGCTCATACAAAAAATAATCAAATCTGCTAAAAAGAATTTTGTGACAGAGAATGAAAAGAGCGATAAACCGTATCAGTTATCTGCATCTATGGGATACGCAATAACTAATCTAAGTAACGAAACAATAGATGATTTTATGAATAGAATCGATGAACAGATGTATCAAGATAAAATGAAATACTATGAGCATAATGATCGTAGAAATAGCAAATAAATAATTTCGGTCATTTTACTTGTAAAATTCAAGTTTGTATATATCTTTTAAAAGGTATATGATTAAGAAAAACGGCAGGAGGTATCTGAATGAAATCACA
>ONZW01001239.1_pt1 | contig 12675 bp, 10 predicted proteins | sample 1671071 | NCBI WGS metagenome assembly ONZW01 (sample SAMN06348119, study PRJEB24527) | human gut metagenome | biome: human gut; feature: ankylosing spondylitis patient; material: feces | host: Homo sapiens | place: China | collected 2015-10
ATTATAAGCAAGCATACCAGTTGATTTTTGAATATCTGGAAGCTTTCTACAATACTAAACGAATTCATAGCCATTGCAACTATATGTCGCCAAACGAATTCGAACAAGTGTATGAAAGAACGAACACTGAAGCTGAGCTTCTGGCAGGTTAAAATGGGGAGAATTTTCTCATTTTAACTTGTACTAAATCTTGACATATGACCAATTTCGTTCTTTCCAAGCTTTGCGAGTGTGCTCGAACTAGTGCCTGAAGCAATTCTTAGCTGACTCTTGTTCATCTTTAAATCGACAAGTTTATGCCATAACTTATTGTAATTGACCATTCTGTTTCCCTCTTTTTTGATACGTTCTCTACCAAAGGTTCCGATATAAATGTGCAAAACAGTACAAAATTATCATACCATAAATATACCAACTGGGCAAACAAAATATTTGACAGGTCAAACATTTCTGCATCTCATCATATCTTATATTATACATATTATCTGTCACATCATACGGACTCTCAAAGATATCATCTAGCAAGTTTTTATATTTTTCAACTGATTCCGCCCATCGCACGGCACCATCTTCGATGGTGTTAGGGTGCGTCTCCGCAAAGTGGCGAGCAGTGCTTTTTTGTACAAAAAGCTACTATCCGCTCGTTGGTGTCACATCCCCAATCCCCTTGAACAAGCTAATCGCTTGGCTACGCAATTCTTACGAATCGCTTTATTTTGCTGTTGGAATTTTCTTCAGAAATGAAAAAAGAAGGGAACCTATAAGTCTTAAACCTACAGATTCCCTATTAGAATTATCGAGTGATATTGTGTTTTCTGACACGTTCCTTCTTCTGCTCTTCATCGCATCGCTTTTAAGTAAGCTCATCCACACCGATGGATGTAAGCTGTTCACCTTCTGTCTGTGAGATATCAAAGGTACTCACAGGCTTAAATGCTGTAAGATTGATCTCCACCTTTTCCTTTACAGCTTCGCCATCTTTACCAAGAATGACTTTGCCGGCCTCATCTAGTTTTTTCAGTTCTTTTTCAAGCTTAAAAGGATCCGGAACAAGGATACGGATTCCCTTTTCGCCCTTCTTTACAAAGTGCCCCATCTTCTTCCATCCGGTATAGGATTGAACAAGCGTTGCATCCGGCTTTTGCATCATGATAAGGATATTGTTATTCATGGAATAATGTGGAAACTTCGCCATGGTATCCAAAAGATTTTGAAACTGTTCTGAACTAAAGACATCCTGCACACCCTTTTCCAGCTTCTCTGTAATATCCTTCATTTCGGCTTTTCGCTGTTCAGCTGCCTTTTCAAGATCAAAATTAGTGGTTTTACCCATTCTCCCTCATCTCCTTCTTGTACTGATTCAGTTTTCTGGTAAGAGACTTTTCCTTTTCGATTTTTCTGCGTTTCTCATACTTGGCTTTCAGCTGTTCCAAGCCTTCCACGTAACCCATATATCTTGATTTTCTTGCCATAATCTGCCCTCCAAAACAAATCAGGGCAGCCCTTTATGGACTGCCCCTTAGAATCAAATATTCAATTACTCATCCTCTTCAGAATCCGGTTCTTCCGATGTATCATCATCTGCTTCAGGAGTATCCTCTTCCGCATCCTCAAGATAATCGTCTTCTTCATCCTCCAAGTAATCTTCATCAGGATCAGGTGATGCTGATACCTTCTTAGGCTTCTTTTCCTTCAAATACTTAAATCCCATGTATCCACCTGCACCGAGGAAAATAATAAGTGCCACAATAGCTGCAGGACCAACAGAAGGTTTCTTTTTTTCTTCCTTTACCTCAGGCTCCGGTTCAGTCGAAGGCTCATCTATCGTCTCCTTAGCAGCATCTTCCTTTTCCGCACTTTCCAGAGATTCCTGAAGTGCTTTCTGCTCATCCTCATCCATTAGTGCAAGAATATCTGCTTCATCCACCATATTCAGGAAATGAACGGTTTCTGTGCCGTTATCATCACGGTCAATGATGATATAGAAGTAATTACCCTTCTTGGTAACAACAGTGATAAACTGCTTCCCACCGGCTTCTACTGAACCATAATCATCTACCAAAGTAAGATTTCCATCCGATGTAAGAGGCCCCATTTTCTCTTCCTCTTTTTCCTCAGGTTCTGCAGGTCTCTCTTCACCCTGGCATAAAGAGATGTCCTCTTTACATACCGAGCACTCTTCATTTACACAGTCCTCTGTGCATTTCGTCTCACAGATACATTCAGCTTCAGGACCTGTATGTGCAAAAGCTGTCAAGGGAGTCATCTCAATCATGACCACCAGCTCAGTTGGTGGTTTGCTCTGCGGCTATAAGCCTGTGGTACTAGCCGGCTCTAAAGAGCCATTGAAGATTCGCCACATGCATAGCTACCACAGGCAAGCCCTAAAGGGCTTTAGCTTATGCCTAATTTACCGGCTCACACGTAAACGGGTCGATGTATTCCTTCAGTGACATCTGATCATATTCCAGATCTTCCTGCATCTGTTTTTTTACATACTCTTCAATTTTCTTTGCATTCTTACCTACTGTATCGACTTAATATCCTCTGCACCAGAAATGTCTATTGCCATACTTATACTTCAAATTTGCATGTCTATCGAATATCATCAAAGAACTCTTTCCTTTCAAATATCCCATTATTTCCGATACACTGTACTTCGGTGGTATACTCACAAACATATGAACATGATCTGGCATACACTCTGCTGCTATTATTTCTACACCTTTTCTTTTACATAATTCACTCAATATGTGACCTATATCTGCTCTTATTTGCTTGTATATAACCTTTCTTCTGAACTTTGATGCAAATACTATATGATATTTGCATGTCCATTTTGTGTGTGATACACTGTTGTTATCCATTCGGATACCTCCTTGTTGTATTGAATTTGGTTGTCGAACCTTAAACTCATTATAACATGGAGGTTTTTTCTTGAAGCTAAAGCTTTCTGGGAACACACCTGCATAGCAGGTGGTTTATTTTTATTGCCGATACAAAAATTATCGCACCTGCAATTTTATGCAGGTGCGATTTTTTGTTGGTTATAGGATATCATGACAGTCGCCAAAGCCTTGTTCAATGACAGACTTTTAATCAATTTTTCTTATTTTCTTCATAAGCCTTTCTGCCTTCGGCAACTCCGGCTTTAATTCCAGCAACTGCAGCTTTTGCAACCTCCTTGCCGACTCTTGCAGCTTCTTTTCCTGCCTTGACTGCTTCCTTAGCAACTTCTTTTCCGACCTTGGCAGCCTCTCCTGCTGCCTTTTTAGCTTTTTCCTTAATTTCATCCATATCAATATCGGAACTCTTACATGACTGTCTACACTCCGGATATGTCAGTGCTGCCTGTGCTGCTGCAAGTCTTGCAATAGGAACTCTGAATGGAGAGCAGCTTACATAGTCAAGTCCTGCCTGATGACAGAATTCAATACTTGAAGGGTCTCCGCCATGCTCACCGCATATACCGCATTTCAAATCAGGACGTACACTTCTTCCTTTTTCAACTGCCATTTTTACAAGCTGTCCGACACCGTTTTTGTCAAGACGTGCAAATGGGTCTGATTCATATATCTTATTCTTATAATATGAGTCAAGGAATTTGCCAGCGTCATCTCTTGAAAATCCGAATGTCATCTGCGTAAGGTCATTTGTTCCGAATGAAAAAAATTCAGCCTCACTTGCAATCTCATCTGCAAGAAGTGCAGCTCTTGGAATCTCAATCATTGTTCCGATTTTGTAATGCATAGCTGAATTCTTTTCAGCTTTAACAGCCTCTGCAGTATTTACAACAATATCTTTTACAAACTTTAATTCTTTTTTCTCACCTACAAGCGGAATCATAATCTCCGGTACAATATTATATCCTTTTTCTTCATGGACTTCAATTGCTGCTTCCATAACTGCTCTTGTCTGCATTTCGGCAATCTCTGGATATGTCACTGCAAGACGACAGCCTCTGTGTCCCATCATAGGATTAAATTCATGAAGTGCATCACATGTTGCTTTTATCTCATCAACCGAAATATTCATATCTTCGGCAAGTGCCTTAATATCCTCTTCTGCAGTAGGCAGGAATTCATGAAGTGGCGGGTCAAGGTAACGAACCGTCATCGGCTTTCCTTCCAACGCCTCATACATGGCTTTAAAGTCCGCCTTCTGGAAGACGAGAAGTTCATTAAGAGCCTCTTTTCTTCCCTCAACAGTCTTTGAAAGAATCATCTTACGAATCTTAGGTATTCTGTCAGGTTCAAAGAACATATGCTCAGTACGGCACAGTCCGATTCCTTCCGCTCCAAGTTTTACAGCATTGAGCGTATCCTTAGGTGTATCTGCATTTGTGCGGACACCAAGCTTTCTGTACTCATCTGCCCAATTCATAATTCTTTCAAAATTACCGCTTACAGTTGCTTCTACTGTCTTAATGTCGCCCTTATAAATCTTGCCTGTTGTTCCGTCAAGAGAAACATAATCACCCTTGTGGAATTCTTCTCCTCCAAGTGTAAATACTTCTTTTTCTTCATCAATCACAATATCAGAGCATCCTGAAACACAGCATGTTCCCATTCCTCTGGCAACTACAGCAGCATGTGAAGTCATGCCGCCACGCACAGTAAGAATACCCTGTGAAGCATGCATACCTTCTATATCTTCAGGTGATGTCTCAAGTCTTACAAGAATTACACGCTCACCTTTTCCTCCGATACCTTCTTCTTTTGCCTCATCAGCTGTAAATAAAATCTTTCCGGCAGCAGCTCCCGGTGATGCAGGCAATGCCTCACCAACCACATTTCCAGCTTTTAAGGACTCCTCATCAAAAGTCGGATGAAGCAGCTGATCAAGTGACTTTGCATCAATTCTCATAACAGCTTCCTGCGGAGTTATCATATTTTCATCTACCAGATCACATGCAATCTTAATTGCTGCCTGAGCTGTACGCTTGCCATTTCTTGTCTGGAGAAAATACAGCTTACCTTCTTCAATGGTAAATTCCATATCCTGCATATCACGATAATGATTTTCAAGTTTTAATGCAAGTTCCATAAATTGCTTATAACATTCCGGAAGGTCCTCTTCAAGCTTGGAAATCGGCTGTGGTGTACGGACACCTGCGACAACATCCTCGCCTTGTGCATTGATAAGATATTCGCCATATATACCTTTTTCACCCGTAGACGGATTCCTTGTAAATGCAACACCTGTTCCTGATGTCATGCCCTTATTTCCAAATACCATTGTCTGAACATTAACAGCAGTACCCCAGTCACCCGGAATATCATTCATTCTTCTGTATACAATGGCTCTCGGATTATCCCATGAACGGAATACTGCCTGAACAGCCTCTATAAGCTGTTCCTTTGGCTCCTGTGGAAAATCATGATTTTTATTTTCCTTGTAAACCTGCTTGAATCTTACAATAAGCTCTTTTAAATCATCCTCTGTAAGTTCAGTATCGTACTTTATTCCTCTCTTTTCCTTAATCTCATCAATGATTTTTTCAAAATAAGACTTAGGAACTTCCATTACAACATCTGAAAACATCTGGATAAATCTTCTGTAAGAATCGTACGCAAATCTTGCATTTCCAGTCTTTTTAGCAAACCCTTCAACAGATTCATCATTAAGTCCGAGATTAAGAATAGTATCCATCATCCCCGGCATTGAAGCTCTTGCACCTGAACGTACTGAAACAAGCAAAGGTTCTTGTGTATCGCCGAACTTCTTGCCATTAATCTCCTCCAACCAAGAAACTGCATCAAAAATCTGGTTTACGATTTCTTCCCTGATTTTTCTGTTGCTTGCATAATAATCCGTACAAGCCTCCGTTGTTACAGTAAATCCTTGTGGTATAGGCATCCCAAGACCTGTCATCTCGGCAAGATTAGCACCTTTTCCGCCCAGCAGATTCCTCATTGAAGCATTTCCTTCTGAAAATTTGTAAACCCATTTTGCCATATAGTGTCCCTCCTTATATTTTTATATGTCTACGTCAATTATATACCTGTCGTAGCCATTTATAACAACTGTAGTTTTATATTTGTCCTCTCTCTTAAAACCATTGCTATAACTTTTATGAACATGACCATGTATAAAATATTTTGGCTGATATTCGTCCAATATATCAACAAAAGCGTCAAATCCTTTATGAACATGATCTTCACCATCATTAATTCCGGCCGCCGGTGAATGTGTAAGCAGGATATCAATCCCTTTATGTTTCTTTATTGAAAGCCACATTTTTCTTACCCTCTGTTTCATCTGTGCCTGCGTATACTGATTCTTACCGTTATTATATCTTATAGAACCTCCAAGCCCCATAATACGGACTCCACGGTATACATAAATCTTATTTTCAATACAGATGCATCCATCAGGTGGTGCAATCTCATAACAGTCATCATGATTGCCATGGACATAAAGAATAGGCACCTTTGAAAATGAAGCAAGAAATGACAGATATTGCGGTTTTAAATCGCCACAAGACAATATAAGATCAATTCCATCCAGCTTTTCCTTTTCAAAATAATCCCATAAATATTTAGACTCAACATCTGCTAATACAAGTATTCTCATAATCAACTCAATCCCAACTTATGTTTATTCTCTCGTAATTCCCTGACTTACCATTATTGCTCTTGCACTTTCATCAAGCTCATCAATTGCAGGAATATCACCAACTACATTATCAAGAAGCCAATCCATTGTGATAATATCCTCCGGGCTCATCTCATGTCCCTTTTTATTCTGAAGATGTCGGTTCTGGTCATATAACTCATCAGAAAATGGTTCAAATTCATTGTTACAGATAACTTTTCTAAATAGTTCAACCAGTCTTCTTGTCTCTACCGGAACTTTGTTAGAACAGATTAAATCAACAACTCCCGATGACATACCCCACCAGTAATTAAGAGCCCTGCCGCTGTCAGAATCCTCATCTTTCTTCCATGAGCCGCCGAGTATACTCTGTATAAGCTTTTCATAAAATACACCCCAGTGCCATACAGGCATTGCTATATGCTGTCTGTTGCCGACGCCTTCATTATTATATAATCCAAAACGTCTTGAACCACACTGTGGTGTTATCATATCCTGGTCAGAAATATAGTGAATATCTTCTTTCTTGAATTCCTCTTCAATATTGATACCTTTTACAGACGACCATTTCAGGTAAATTCTGGCTCTTGGATTAACAAACTTCGCTCCAAGTGCAAATGCATTAATATTAGCAACTGTACCATAAACAGGATACTGTGCAACATAGCCAATCTTATTCTGTGTTGCCAGTGCTCCTGCAAGAACCCCTGTAAGAAACTTTGCTTCATACATTCTTGCATAATATGTCCTTATATACTTATGCGATGTATTGAGCGAACAGTTAAGAATCTTTACATCCGGATGTGCAATCGCCATCTTTACACTTGCTATAGTCATTGCCGGAGATGTGACAAATATAAGGTCTGCACCATTTTTTATCATCATCTCAATAGCATGCTCATCATCTTTTTCCGGCTTGACATTAGTAATGCTTATCGTCTCTATCTGCTTACCAAATGTATCATCTATATACTGTCTTCCAAGTTCATGTGCATAACACCATTCCGAATCCTGTGGTGTATTTTCATATATAAATCCAACTTTCAGTTTCTTGCTTCCGCTGTCTGGCCTAGGAAGGAGATAACTCAAAATGTTTTTCTTAGGCTCATTTACAGTAGGATCCATCTTTAAATCAACTGCACTGTCTTCTGACAACAATACGAATTCAGCCCATGATTTTGCAACATTCTTTGCCATATCTGACGGTGTCATCTTTTTAACTGTATCATATCCGAAAATGTGAATAAATCTCAGGAATGCGTCTCCTACCGGATAATCAAATCTGTCGCCGCCTCTTGAATCAAAAGCATTCTTAAATGATAAAAAGCATGACACAAAATCTTTTTTGGCATCCTCATCCATCTTTTTATCCGGCTCAATTCCCACAAGCTTCATAAGTGACGGAAAACTTCCCACTTCGCTGAAATATATATCATTGAGCCTTGTGCATTTGTAAAATTCCATAAATTCATAATAAATCTTAACTTCCGGATTATCTGACTTTTTGGGAATCTTTCGTATTACTTCTGCATTGACTGTAACTGCATTAAAATACTTTAATACACTTACACGTTTATTTCCTTCAAGTACATAAAACTTGTTCATATATTCATATACTTTAATCGGGTCTCTTATTCCTTCATTAACCTGGCTGTCACTAAGACTCGCCCATTTTGCAGAAAATTCCGTTCCCCAGTCAAGAAGCGGCATGAAATTGCCCGCAAATGCATTAGTTCTTGAAGCATTACATGTTCCGACAACAAGCCTTAACGGAATCTGGTCAACCGAAAGGCTTACTTCAGAATCAATCTCATCATCTGAAACAAGATTCTCAAGAACCGGAAGATATGGATATGCTCCCTTATTGACACATGCATGATACTCTTTTTTCCCCAGCTTTAAAGCTGACATATAATCCTGAACCGACATAACAATCTCCATTCTTGTGCCAAAATGCACCAAACAAAAAATATAACTCCATACATTGTTAATTGTTTAACTCTTATATTTGTATTATAACAGACCTGTAACTTTTATCAACCAAAATTACTCTTTACTTTTTTCAATAAATGTGCAAATATATTGGAAAACGTCAATAAGGAGAGATACTGTGACTACTTTACCAAAAGACCCTGTAATGCTGCTTTCTTTTACAAATATGCAGCTGAGGGATAATTATTCATCACTTGATGAATTCTGCAAATCATTTATGATAGATAAAAAAGATATAATATCTGCATTAAGTAATATTGATTATGAATATGACAGCCGTACAAATCAGTTTATCTGATTCATACGGCTGTCATTTAATCTACACGTACACACCAAAATCTGTGCTTGCACCGGAATTTGGCTGCTGTTGTATTTTTATTATTTCTGTACTTCACCCTTGCTGCGAGCTTCAAGCTTATCTCCGTCAACATCAATCAGTATCGTACCTGTACTGATATTACCTGCAAGAATAAGCTTTGCTGCAAGTGTCTCAACTGTTTTCTGGATATATCTTTTAAGTGGTCTTGCACCATATGTCGGGTCAAATCCATGCGATACAACAAAATCCTTTGCCTCAGGTGTAAGCTCAACCTTTAATTCCTTATCCGCAAGTCGCTTATTTACATCTGCAATAAGCAAATCAACAATATTACCAATATTAGCCTTTGTAAGTGGCTTAAACATTATTATCTCATCAAGACGGTTAAGAAATTCAGGTCTGAAATGTGCCCTCAAATCCTGCATAACAAGATTTTCGGCATCAGGCTTAATCTGACCATTTTCATCAATACCATCAAGAAGATATGTTGAACCGATATTACTTGTCATGATAATAATTGTGTTTTTAAAATCTACAGTTCTGCCCTGTGAGTCTGTGATACGACCATCATCAAGCACCTGTAAAAGCACATTAAATACATCAGGATGAGCTTTTTCGACTTCATCAAAAAGAACAACGGAATATGGTTTTCTACGTACTGCCTCTGTAAGCTGACCACCTTCGTCATATCCTACATATCCAGGAGGAGCTCCTATAAGACGGGATACTGAATACTTCTCCATATACTCGGACATATCAAGTCTTACAATGTTATTTTCATCATCAAACAGGCTCTGAGCCAGTGCCTTTGCAAGTTCTGTCTTACCGACACCAGTAGGTCCCAAAAACATAAATGAACCGATAGGCTTTGTAGGATCTTTTATACCTGCCTTAGAACGAATAATGGCTTCTGTTACTTTTGTAACACCTTCATCCTGTCCTACTACACGCTTGTGAAGTTCATCTTCAAGATGAAGTGTCTTCTGACGCTCTGTTTCAGAAAGTTTTGCAACCGGAATACCTGTCCATCTTGATATAATCTTGGCGATTTCTTCCTCTGTTACACTCTCATGTACAAGGTCAAGATTCTTATTTTTAACCTTTTCTTCTGCATCATTTAACTTCTTCTGCAATGCCGGAAGCTTACCATACTGAAGTTCTGCGGCTTTTTCAAGGTCATAATTTCTCTTTGCCTTTGCTATCTCGTTATTTAACTGGTCTAATTCTTCCTTAATCTTGCTTATGGAATCAACGCTTGCTTTTTCGTTGTCCCATTTTGCTTTCTGCTGGTTAAATTGTGAACGAAGTTCTGACAATTCTTTTTCAAGATTACCCAGACGCTCTTTGCTGAGATTGTCTGTCTCTTTTTTAAGAGCTGCCTCTTCAATTTCAAGCTGCATTATCTTACGCTGCAATTCATCAAGTTCAGCCGGCATTGAATCAAGTTCTGTCTTTATCATTGCACATGCCTCATCGACAAGGTCAATAGCCTTATCAGGCAGGTAACGCTCTGAAATATAACGGTCAGACAATGTTGCAGCAGAAACTAACGCACCATCTGTAATCTTAACACCATGATAAACTTCGTACCTGTCTTTAAGACCACGAAGGATTGATATTGTATCTTCTACTGAAGGTTCATCAACCATAACAGGCTGGAAACGACGTTCAAGTGCAGGGTCTTTTTCAATATACTGACGATGTTCATCAAGCGTTGTCGCACCAATACAGTGAAGCTCACCTCTTGCAAGCATAGGTTTTAACATATTGCCTGCGTCCATAGAACCTTCTGTCTTACCGGCACCTACTATTGTATGGATTTCATCAATGAAAAGAATTATGCTGCCTTCGCTTTTCTTAACCTCATCAAGAACAGCTTTTAATCTCTCCTCAAATTCACCACGATACTTTGCACCTGCTACAAGAGCACCCATATCAAGTGCAAATATCTTCTTATCCTTCAGTCCTTCCGGAACATCACCTCTTACAATTCGCTGTGCCAGTCCTTCGACAACTGCAGTTTTACCTACACCAGGTTCACCGATAAGAACCGGATTGTTCTTTGTCTTTCTTGAAAGGATACGGATTACATTTCTAATCTCATTATCCCTGCCTATTACAGGGTCAAGTTTTCCTTCCTTTGCCTTTTCAACCAAATCCTGTCCGTATTTATTAAGTGTGTCATACGTAGCTTCCGGATTATCGGAATTAACTGACTGATTACCTCTTACTGTTGCAAGAACTGATAAGAACTTATCCCTTGTAATTCCATAAGTTTTAAAAAGTTGTTTAATTGCTTTGTTAGGTGCTGCTATCATTGCAAGCATAAGATGCTCAACTGAAACATATGCATCACCCATTCTTTTTGCCTCATCTTCTGCATTAACAAGAACCTTATTCAAATCATTACTTACATAAAGATTCACATTTCCCGAAACCTTTGTCTTCTGTGAAAGAAGTGTCTCGATATTTTTTATAAATGTGTCCTTATTGATATCCATTTTTTCAATGAGATTTGCAATAAGACTGTCTTCTATTGTCATAAGGCTGTAAAGAAAATGCTCCTGGTCAATTTCCTGATTGCCATAATCGTAAGCGATTTTCTCACAATTGTTTACTGCTTCAATTGACTTCTGAGTAAATTTGTTTATATTCATAACACAACCTCCTTTGATGTCTGTTTCTTAACTACAAGTACGTTATATCACCCATTGTTAGCACTGTCAACAGGTGAGTGCTAATTATTTTATTAAAAAAATATAAACCCGGTATTTATGCCGTTTTACAAGTTTCCATTATTGTATACAAAATTGTCCAACCAACACAATCACAGCCACATTTGAATAATCAAACATTACAATATGTATTTTACATTTACATTAATATGCTGTATAGTAAATACATTGTTTATTAATTAAAAAACATCGGGAGGCTTTTTAACTTTATGAAAAAAAGAGAATCATTTAACAACCAGTGGGGCTTTATACTTGCATGTATAGGCTCTGCAGTCGGAATGGGAAATATATGGATGTTTCCTACCCGCGTTTCTATGTATGGCGGCGGTGCATATCTTCTGTTATACATAATCTTTGTAGCACTTATCGGTTTCACAGGCGTAATCGGTGAGATGAGTTTCGGACGTGCTGCAAAATCAGGTCCTATAGATGCTTTTGGTCTTGCCTGCGAATCAAAAGGAAAAAGAAAGCTCGGCGAAATACTCGGACTTATTCCTGTTCTCGGCTCGCTTGCAATGGCAATCGGATACACCGTGGTAATGGGCTGGATTTTAAAATACATGATTGGCTCATTTACAGGTTCAACATTATCGCCTCAGGATACAGCCGATTTTGCCGGAAAATTCGGAAACATGGCATCTTCATTTGGCAATAATTTATGGCAGTTTTTTGCACTTGCAGCAGGCATCGGAATATTAATGTTCGGTGTCGGAAGAGGAATTGAAAAAGCTAACAAATTTATGATGCCTGTATTTTTTGTACTTTTCGTTATTCTTGGCATCTATGTATTCTTCCAACCCGGTTCAGCAGACGGATATAAATACATTTTTACAATAGATACAAAATACTTATTTTCACCAAAAACATGGGTATATGCTCTTGGTCAGGCATTTTTCTCATTATCGGTAGCAGGCAGCGGAACTTTAATTTACGGCTCATACCTTTCTGATAACGAAGACATTCCAAAAGCGGCAGGCAGAGTTGCATTATTTGACACAATCGCCGCAATGCTCGCGGCACTTGTTATTATTC
>ONZW01001246.1_pt1 | contig 12625 bp, 9 predicted proteins | sample 1671071 | NCBI WGS metagenome assembly ONZW01 (sample SAMN06348119, study PRJEB24527) | human gut metagenome | biome: human gut; feature: ankylosing spondylitis patient; material: feces | host: Homo sapiens | place: China | collected 2015-10
CCTGGCCGGGACGCTGTCCCTGAGCCTGCTGGCCGGCTGCGGCAGCAGCAAGGAGCCCGCCCCGGAGAGCTCGGCCCCCGTGGTGGAGTCCCCCTCCGCCTCCCCGGAGGCGTCCCCGTCCCCCGTCCTGCCCACCGACAGCCCGGCGGCCCTCCCCGAGACCACGCCCCCCGCGGAGGAGACTCCCTCCCAGGCTCCCTCCGCCGCACCCAGCGCCAAACCCTCCGCCCCGGCCGCCACCCCCAAGCCCACGCAGAAGCCGACTTCCACGCCTACCCCTGAGCCGGTGGAGCCGGAGCCCCAGGTGGACGCGGTGCAGTCCACCTGGAATGACATCTCCAAGCTGGACATTCCCTCCCTAACCGACCTGGACGATGCCACTCTGACCGCCCTGTACGGCATTGATCCCGCTGATCTGGACAGCTATCTCTGCAAGATGCCTATGGTCAATGTGCAGGCCACCGAGTTCTTTATCGCCAAGGTGAAGGACGGCAAGATGGATACCGTGAAGGCCGCCGTGGAGAAACGGCAGGATGATCTGGAGGCCCAGTGGTCCCAGTACCTGCCTGAGCAGTTGGAGCTGGTACAGAACTATAAGCTGGTGACCAACGGCAACTACATCCTCTTCGCCGTCAGTGAGTACGCCGACGAGGCGGTAACCGCATTTAACACCTATACAAAGTAATTTTTTGCGGGTATAATAAGGGCGCCCGGCAGGGCAACCTGCCGGGCTTTTTCTGAAGTTCACAAGAGAGTTGGTGGTTCGTTGGTCTTTTCCAGCCTGTATTTCCTGTTTTTATATCTCCCCATTGTATTATTTCTGTACTATATTACGCCTTTGAAATGGCGGAACCTGTTGCTGTTGCTGGTCAACCTGGTGTTCTACGCCTGGGGAGAGCCGGTCTATATCCTTATCATGTTCCTCTCCATCGGCATCGACTACACCCACGGAATGCTGGTGGAGAAGTACAAGCGCAGGGGCAACGACCGGGGGGCCCGGTGGGCGGTGGCCTCGTCGGTCATCTTCAATCTGGCTCTGCTGTTCTTTTTCAAGTACTGGGACTTCGTTGCCGGCAGCCTCCAAGCCATCGGTTTTTCCTTCATGCCGAAGCTGGGCCTGAGCCTGCCCATCGGCATCTCCTTCTACACCTTCCAGACCATGAGCTACACCATCGACGTGTACCGGGACGACGCCAAGGTGCAGCGCAGCCTCGTCAACTTCGGCACCTTCGTCACACTCTTCCCCCAGCTCATCGCCGGTCCCATCATCAAATACAAAGATCTGGGCGACCAGATCGACCACCGCACCCACTCCCCCGAGCAGTTTGCCTCCGGCGTGCAGATCTTCGTGGTGGGCCTGGCGAAAAAGGTCCTGCTGGCCAACAACATCGGCAAGCTGTGGGATACCATTCTGGCCCTCCCCGCCAGGGAGCTCACCACTGCTGGGGCATGGCTGGGCGTGGCCGCTTTCGCTTTCCAGCTCTACTTCGACTTCTCCGGCTACTCCGACATGGCTGTGGGCCTGGGCCGGATGCTGGGCTTCGAGTTCATGCGCAACTTCAACTACCCCTATATCGCCAAGTCGGTCACCGAGTTCTGGCGGCGGTGGCACATCTCCCTCGGCACCTGGTTCCGGGAGTACCTCTATATCCCCCTGGGAGGCAACCGGGTGAGCAAGCCCCGGCTGTTTTTCAACCTTCTGGTGGTGTGGGCGGCCACCGGCATCTGGCACGGGGCGAGCTGGAACTTCCTCATCTGGGGACTCTACTTCGCCGTCCTGCTGATTTTGGAAAAGGCTTTCCTGGGCAAGCTCCTCCAGAAGCTTCCCGCCGCCCTCCAGCACCTATACACCCTGTTTCTGGTACTGGTGAGCTGGGCCATCTTCGCCGTGGAGGACTTCGGCCATATGGGAGCCTACCTCAAGGCCATGTTCGGCCTGGGCGGCGGCCTGACAAACGACAACGTATCGTATTATTTTTTCTCTTTTCTCCCCATGCTTATCATCGCCGCTGTGGCCTCCACCCCGCTGGCCGCCAAGCTGTGGAAGCGCCTGCCCGAAAAGCCCAGGCTGGCGCTCCTCCCCATTCTGCTGCTGGCAGGGCTGGTCTTCTCCACCGCCTACCTGGTGGACGCCACCTACAACCCCTTCCTCTACTTCCGATTCTGACTCAGGAGGCAAGCCATGACAAAGAAATACTGCATCTTCCTCTCCGCCCTGTTCTGCGCCTTTCTCGGGGTGTTCCTGGTGGCCAATGCCGTCTCGCCCGACCGCACCTTCTCCCAGATGGAGAACCGCAACCTGGAGCAGCTCCCCGTCCCCAGTGTCAAAACCCTGCTGAACGGGCAGTTTATGAAGGACTTCGAAACCTACACCACCGATCAGTTTGTGGGGCGGGACGGCTGGATCGCCCTCAAGTCCACCACCGAGCGTGTCCTGGGCAAGAAAGAGAACAACAATGTCTATTTTGCCGCCGGTGACACCCTGATCTCCCGCTTCGACGAGCCAGACGGGGAAAAGGTGACGAATAATCTGAATTATGTGAACAACTTTGTGGAAAATGTGGATATCCCTGTGACCTTCTCCCTGATCCCCACCCAAGCCTGCATCTGGGCCGACCGGCTGCCCGCCGGAGCCCCCAACGCCAGCCAGACCGCCATTCTGGAGCAGGCCAAGGCTTCCGTGCCCGGTGCGTCCTGGGCCGACCTCTACACCCCCCTGTGGGAGCACAAGGGCGAGGACATCTTCTACCGCACCGACCACCACTGGACCAGCCTGGGGGCTTACTACGGCTATACCGGACTGGCCACCGCCCTGGGCTACACCCCCGTACCCCTGAACGACTACACCGAGACCGTCCGCTCCACCGAGTTCTACGGCACCGTGTTCTCCTCCTCCGGCGTGCGGTGGGTGCGCCCGGACACCATCTCTACCTACGTGCCCGACGACGGCATCACCGTGGCGAGTCACACCTACGACAACAAGGGCAACCCGGTGGAGGAACCCCGGCAGCTCTACGACACCTCCTTCCTCTCCGTCAAGGACAAGTACTCCATGTTCCTGGGCGGCAACCAGCCTTTGGGCGTCGTAAAGAACGCCAACAATCCCGACGGCCCCAGGCTGCTGATAATCCGGGACTCCTACGCCGACTCCCTGGTGCCCTTCCTCACCCCCCACTTCTCTGAGATCCACCTGCTGGATCTGCGCTACTACAAGCTCTCCATCGCCGACTATATCGCCCAAAACGGCATCGACCAGGCTCTGGTGCTCTACAGCGTGCCCAACTTCGTCACCGACAGCAACCTGCTCTGGATTGCGAAATAAGCCGCAAAAAATCCCCCGCTCTCTAAGGAGCGGGGGATTTTTGATCAGCTCTGCGGATTTCAGTCGCGCTGGGAGTGGCGGTTCATGGAGTGGTTCAGCTTGCCGATCACCAGCAGGACTACTACCATACACACAATGGCAATGGCCAGATTGATAACCACATTCTGAATAAAGGATGCCAGAATGTAGTTTGCGAAGCACACGACGGCCACCGTCATGGCGTAGGGCAGTTGAGTCGCCACGTGGTTGAGGTGGTAGCATTGGGCGCCGGAGGACGCCATGATCGTGGTGTCGGAGATGGGAGAGCAGTGGTCGCCCATAACCGCGCCGCCCAGGGTGGCCGCGATGGCGATCATCAGCATATCGTTGCCGTTGATCAGTTCCGAGGTCAGATCGGCAGCGGGAATGCCGCCGGAGAACACCGGGATGACGATGGGCAGCAGGATGGTGAAGGTGCCCCAGGAGGTGCCGGTGGCGAAACCCAGGAACGCGGCGATCAGGAACACCACGGCGGGCAGGAAGTTCTTCAGACCGGGGCCGAACTTGGACACCAGGTCCGCCACAAACTCGGGGGCGCCGAGGGCCTTGGTCACATCGCCGATGGTCCAGGCCAGGCACAGGATCAGGATGGCGGGCACCATCTGCTTGAAGCCGTTGGGCAGGCAGTCCATCAGCTCAGTGAAGCTCATGGCCCGGCGCACCATGAAGAAGATCATGGTAAAGATCAGGGCAACCAGGGAGCCGAGAGGCAGGGCGTCAAAGGCGGAGGTATTGGCGAAGGCGGTGATGAGGTCGGTGCCGCCGTTCTGGTAGCCCACATAGACCATGGAGCCCACGCAGCACCCCACCAGCACAAGCACCGGCAGTACCAGATCAATGACCTTGCCATTGGGATTGAACTTCATCTCTTCCACACCGGCAAAGGGGCGTTCGGGCGTGGTGTAGAGGTCGCCCTTGGCGGCGTTGTTCTCATGCTTGCGCATGGGACCGTAGTCGATATTCAGGCAGGTCATCACAACGATGAACACCAGGGTCAGAATGGCGTAATAGTTGTAGGGGATGGCTTTCAGGAAGATCTGGAAGCCCACCTCCTCGTTGCCGATGATACCGGTGACAGCCGCCGCCCAGGAGGAGACGGGCATCATAATGCACACAGGGGCCGCGGTGGCGTCGCACATATAGGACAGCTTGGCGCGGGAGATGTGGTGGCCGTCGGTGACGGGCCGCATCACATTACCGGTGGTCAGGTTATTGAAGTAGTCGTCCACGCCCAGCACGATGGCCAGGATGAAGGTGGACCACAGGGCGCCGGACTTGGTCTTGATATGGCTCACAGCCCAGTCGCCATAGGCCTTGGAGCCGCCGGCCCGGATCATCAGGGCTACCATGGTGCCCAGAATGACCAGGAACATCAGAATGCCCATGTTGCCGCCGGCATTGGATGTCAGGCGGGAGACAAAATCCTGGAACGCATCAATGGGGCTGCCGTTGGTATACAGGAAGCAGCCCACGATAATGCCCAGGAACAAAGACGAATACACTTCCTTGGTGATCAAAGCCAGGACGATGGCCGCCACCGGCGGGAGCAAGGATGCGACGGTGCCCCAGACAAAGCTGGTATGCTCCACGTCGCCCTCGGCAAATGCTGCTGTCATCAGGACACATACAAGTGCGAAAATGACCAGCAGGAATTGGCCGAACCGTTTCATACGTGGTGAATTCATAATGGCCCTCCTATGAAATTGTGAATCCTAAAAGCTCCCCAACCCAAGGACTCGAGGGCTATCATACAAGATTGTTAACAGTTTGACAATAGATTTTTGCAAATCTTAACACACTTTGTCAATATCCGACAGAATTATCGCTAAATTTTTGTAAATAAAGTCATGTGCTGCGCAAAACCCCCCCGCTCTTGGAGCGGGGGGGTTTTTATGTAAGAGTTAATCGCGCTGGGAGTGACGGTTCATGGAGTGGTTGACCTTGCCGATCACCAGCATGACAACCACCATAGAGACAATGGCGATGGGCAGGCAGATGAAGGGAACCTGGATAAACGCGGTGATGATATAGTTGACGAAGGCCACAACCGCGACGGTCACAGCGTAGGGCAGCTGAGTGGCCACGTGGTTCAGGTGGTAGCACTGAGCGCCGGAGGACGCCATGATCGTGGTGTCGGAGATGGGAGAGCAGTGGTCGCCCATAACCGCGCCGCCCAAAGTGGCAGCGATGGAGATCATCAGCAGGTTGTTGTTCAGGTCACCCACGGTCAGATCCACAGCAGGAGTACCGCCGGAGAACACCGGGATGACGATGGGCAGCAGGATGGAGAAGGTGCCCCAGGAGGTACCGGTGGCGAAACCCAGGAACGCGGCGATGATGAACACTACGGCGGGCAGCAGGGCATACAGGCTGCCGCTGAGGTTCTTCACGATGCCGGCCACAAACTCGGGGGCACCAAGGCCCTTGGTCACGTCGCCGATGGTCCAGGCCAGGCACAGGATCAGGATGGCGGGCACCATCTGCTTGAAGCCCTCGGGCAGGCAGTCCATCAGTTCGGTGAACTTCATGGAGCGGCGCACCATGAAATAAATCATGTTGATGATCAGGGCGATCAGAGAGCCCAGAGGCAGGGCGTCAAAGGCGGAGGTGTTGGCAAAGGCGGTGATGAGGTCATGGCCTCCGTTCTGGAAGCCCACATAGATCATCGAGGACACGCAGCCGATGATCAGGATAATAACAGGAATGACCAGGTCGATGACCTTGCCATCGGGATTAAACTTCATCTCAGCGGCATTCTCAAAGGGACGCTCAGGAGTGGTATAGAGGTCGCCCTTGGCGGCGTTGAGCTCGTGGGTGCGCATGGGGCCGTAGTCGATGTTGAGGCAGGTCATCACAATGATGAACACCAGGGTCAGGATGGCGTAGTAGTTGAAGGGGATGGCCCGCAGGAAGATCTGGAAGCCGACCTCCTCATTGCCGATTACGCCGGTAACGGCCGCCGCCCAGGAGGAGACGGGCATCATGATACACACAGGCGCCGCAGTGGCGTCGCACATGTAGGACAGCTTGGCGCGGGAGATGTGGTGGCCGTCGGCCACGGGGCGCATCACGTTGCCGGTGGTCAGGTTGTTGAAGTAGTCATCCACACCCAGCACAATCGCCAGGATGAAGGTGGACCACAGGGCGCCGGATTTGGTCTTGATGTGGGACACAGCCCAGTCGCCGTAGGCCTTGGAGCCGCCGGCCCGGATCATCAGGGCCACCATGGTGCCCAGGATGACCAGGAACATCAGGATACCCATGTTGCCGCCGGCATTGGAGCACAGGTGGCTGACAAAGAACTGGAACGCGTCGATGGGATTGCCGTTGACCTGCAGGAAGCAGCCAACCAGGATACCCAGGAACAGCGACGAGTAGACTTCCTTGGTGATCAGCGCCAGGCCGATGGCCACGACGGGCGGCAGCAGGGACGCGATGGTACCGTGAACCGCGCTGACAACCTCAGCGTCACCTTCTGCGAATGCGGCTGTGGTAAGAACACATGCAAGGGCGAATACGACGAGCAAGAGTTTCCCAAAGCGTCTCATGCGTGGTGAGTTCATAATAACCCTCCCTTATTTAATGCGAATCCTAAAAGCCTCCCCAACCCTAGGATTCGTACCTTATGATACACCATCATTCACAATTTGGCAATACTTTTTCGTCAAATTTAATATATACCATCACACTTTAGTAAGTCAAATTTCACATATTAAGCAAAAAGTTCTCAGCTTCCAGTGATTTCCTCACTCTGCGGAACGTTTTCTCATCCGGGCAGCGGACCGTGTGCAGGTGGATTCCGCCGGTCAATGCTGAGAGCGGACGGGCTCCGTGCTCCTCCACCCGCCGGACGAACTCAGCCACGTCGTACCGGGAGCGCACCCCCAGCAGTCCGGTGAGCTGGCCGTAAACCGGGTGCTCCACGATTACGTCCACCACCTCGCCCCCGGCGTCCACGATGGCGTTGAGCTCCCGCTCCATCTCCTCCGGAGCGTGAACACAGGCCACGGTGCGCTCCACGCCGCCTCCCCGTCCGCCCAGGAGATACCCCCGGGGCGTGGCCAGGATATCCGTCCCTCCGGCCCGGAGCAGGGCCACATCGCCCACGATGATCTGCCGGCTGACGGAGAAGCGCTCGGCCAAGGCGGCGGCGCTCACCGGCCCCACGGCCTCCTCCAGCGCCTGGGCCACGGCCTGCCGCCTGGCCTGCGCGGCTGACATTGACATGTGACAATTCCCCCTTTCTTCTCCCAGTATACCAGTTCCCGCTCCATCTGTAAATCATCTTGCTTTTTCCCCGGCGTCCGGTTAGAATAAGGTTGATCGTTTGCTGGAAAGGAGCTGTGGCAATGGACCGTGAGGAAGCCTTTGAATTTCTGGACCGGACGGCCCGCGGCATCGCGGAGATGTTCGGCTCCACCTGTGAGACCCTGGTCCACGACATGGGGGACCCCAGCCACCCCATCCTGTCCATCTACAACGGGCACGTCTCCGGCCGGACCGTGGGCTCCACCCTGGACATCCTGGGCACCGCCAAGGAGCTGGACGAGGACGCTCTGGTAACCGACTTCGTCAATCTCTACGCCACCACCCCATCGGGCCAGCAGATCAAGAGCAGCACCTTCCACCTCATCGGGGAGGGATACAACCTGGCCCTTGGCATCAACTTCGACTACAGCTCCCTGGTGTACGCCAACCGCATTCTGGTGGACCTCATGAGCGCGGAGGCCGACCTTCAGAGCGCCCTGTGGCACGGCGGGGACAGCCGTCTGGCCGATGTCTTTGACGAGTGTCTGGCCGCCGTTGGCAAGCCGGTCAGCGCCCTGAACAAGCGGGACCGGATGAAGATCATCGCCCTTCTGGACCAAAAGAACGCTTTCTCCTTCCGCAAGTCGGTGCCTTTTGTGGCCAAGCGGCTCCAGGTCTCCCGGTATACGGTCTATAAATACCTGGGTGAGCTGACCGGCGCCCATGCGGAGGAGAGCGAGGAGGAATAACGCCATGTACGAGGAAAAAATTAACGCCTATTTTGACGCCCCTGAGCGCCGGGCTGAGCTGGTGGAGGCCATCTCCCGGCTGGTACGCATTCGCAGCGTGCGGGAGGAGCCCTTGCCCGGCATGCCCTTCGGCCCCGGCCCCGCCGCCGCCCTGGCAGAGGGTCTGAAGCTGGCCGAAGAGCTGGGCTTTGCCACCCGCAACTACGATAACTACGTGGGCACCGCCGATCTCAACGACAAGGAGACCGCCCTTCACATTCTCTGCCACCTGGACGTGGTGGGCGAGGGCACCGGCTGGACAGTGACGGAGCCCTATGCGCCCAAGGAGGTGGACGGCATGCTCTACGGCCGGGGCACCGACGATGACAAGGGCCCCGTGGCCGCTGTCCTGCTGGCCATGAAGGCCGTGAAGGAGCTGGGCGTCCCCCTCCGGCGCAACGCCCGCCTGCTGATGGGCACCGACGAGGAGAGCGGCTCCAGCGACATCGCCTACTACTACGCCCGGGAGCCCTACGCCCCCTATGCCTTCTCCCCCGACGCGGAGTTCCCCCTCATCAACATCGAGAAGGGCAGCTACAAGCCGGTGTTCACCAAGTCCTGGCCCGCGGAGACCGCCACCCCCCGGGTGACCGAGTTCCGCGGCGGCTTCCGCATCAACGTGCTCCCGCCGGAGGCCGAGTGCTTGGTTGCCGGCCTGTCCGCCGACGCCGCCCGTCCCTATTGCGACCGGGCCGCCGCCGAGACCGGCGTGCGCTACGAGCTGCGCGAGGAGGGGGACAGCCTGCACATCCTCTGCCGCGGCAAAGGCGCCCACGCCTCCCTGCCGGAGGAGGGCGTCAACGCCATCACCGGCCTGCTCCATCTGCTCTGCTCCCTTCCCCTGGCCAAGGTGGGCTCCACCGCCGCCCTCCACGCGCTCAACGCCCTCTTCCCCCACGGCGACTGCGCCGGCAAGGCCCTGGGCATCGCCCAGTCCGATGAGCTGTCCGGGGCGCTGACCCTGGCCTTTTCCCTGCTGACCGTCAACGGTACTGGCCTGGAGGGCCAGTTTGACAGCCGGGTACCCATCTGCGCCAGCGATGAGAACTGCCGCGCCGCCGCAGAGGCATCTTTTTCCAAGTTTGGCTTTTCCGTCTCCGGCGAGATGGACGCTCCCCACCACACCCCCGCCGACTCCCCGCTGGTCAAGGCCCTGCTCAAGTGCTACGAGCAGTACACCGACTACAAGGGGGAGTGCCTGGCCATTGGCGGAGGCACCTACGTCCACGATATTCCCGGCGGCGTGGCTTTCGGCTGCTGTATGCCCGGCTTTAACGGCAACATGCACGGCGCCGACGAGCACACCTGCATTGCCGACCAGCTCACCGCCGCCAAGATCTTTACCCAGGCCATCATCGACCTGTGCGGCTGAGTCCGCCTTCAGCCCCCTTGAGCAAAGCCCATGGGCTTTGCTGCGGCAATTCCGCCGCAGGCCGTTCCCCATCCGGTCCGCGCCCCGGCGCGTACTATATAAAATAAAGAGAACCGGAACTCAAAAAAGAGAAGAGAAAGCGAGGAACCCCTATGCGCAAAATCTGGAAACGTGTTACCGCAGCCGCTCTGTCCCTCACCTTCGTCCTATCCCTTTCCGCCTGCGGCGGCGGTGGTCTCAGCGCCGACGATGCCACCACGTATGTTCAGGGTATTCTGGACGAGAACTACAAAGGCGTTTATGATCCCGACTTCCTGGAGCTGATCGACATTACCGAGAATGAGGCTGAGGAAACCTACCTGTCCAGCCTGGAGACCGAGGCTGACTTTTTCGCCTCCGCCTTCCTGATCGACGACCTGACCGACGAACTCAAGGCCGAGGTAGTTGACATGTATAAGCAGGTCTACGCCAAGGCCAAGTACACTGTGGATACCGCCACAGAGGTGGACGACAGCACCTTCGGCGTCAAAGTCACTGTGGAGCCTCTGGACGTATTTGACCGGGTTGCCGAGGCCCTGTGGGGCGACACCCCCGACGCCCGCGCCGAAGCTCTCTACAGCCAGGACGTGGACTCCATGACCGATGAGGAGTACGCCGCTTATGACGCGGAGTGGTGCCGCCTGGTCATCGACCTGACCTTGGAGAAGCTGCCCGAGGCGGAGTATCTGGAGGCCCAGAGCAAGGTGGTGCAGATCACCCTGGGCGACGACAACTACTGGTCCCTGGATGAGCAGGATTTCAACGACCTGGACTGGCTGATCCTTGACTACAACTTCTGAGTACACATGCGCCGCAGATTGGTTTCAGTCTGCGGCGCTTTTGCGATACATGGGGCATCTGTCATGCGAAAAATGGCCCGCGCCAGATGCCGCCCCGAACGGCAGGCCGTACACTTCCGCACATCTGTGTGAGTTTATCACAGACGGCAGCCCCGTCCATCCCCTATACTGGGCGCATCTCAGTAAGGAGGTTGCCTATGGATTTGCAAAAACACCACCGAAGAACGGCAAAGATCGGGGCGGATTGCGTGGCCTGCGGCTGCTGTGTCCGCGTCTGTCCCTTCTCCGCCATCCGAATCTGGAACGGTATCACAGCCCGGGTGGATGCAGACCGATGCGTCGGCTGCGGCAAGTGCGCGGCGGAGTGCCCGGCTACCATAATTACACTGGAGGAGAATCGCCCATGAAAAAGCGCTGGTATGACTTCCTCTGGATCGCCTCTCTCCTCTATCTGGTGTTGGGCTTCTTCAACATCCTCTTTACCTGGTTGGGCCTCCTCTGCTTTTTCATCCCTCTGGTCATCGCCTTTGCGGGCGGGGATAAGGGCTACTGCAACCGCTTTTGTGGACGGGGACAGTTGTTCAGCCTGCTGGGTGGACGCTTCGGCCTCTCCCGGCGGGCCGATATTCCCCGGTGGATGAAAAGCAAGGCGTTCCGCTACGGGTTTTTGGGCTTTTTTCTGCTGATGTTCTTCCAGATGCTCTGGAGCACATATCTGGTCTTTGCCGGCGCGCAGGAGCTGCGCCAGGCCGTCACTCTGCTTTGGACGTTCCGGCTGCCTTGGCACTGGGCCTACTATGGAACCCTCTTTTCCCCCGGCGTGGCCCAATTCGCCTTTGGCTTTTACAGCGTCATGCTCACCTCTACGGTGCTGGGGCTGGTCACAATGGTGCTTTTCAAACCCCGCTCATGGTGTGTGTATTGCCCTATGGGCACCATGACCCAGCTTATCTGCCGGGGGAAGCACCGGGGAGAGGCCGCCCTCCACTCCCCGGCAGAAGGTAGTTGACATTTTCCCCTCCGTCCCGTATACTATAAAGTATAGAAGTCCTACTGAAGTTCATATGGTCGGATGATGGGGTGGGGAGAGCGCGGCACACCGCCGCCGCCGAAGGGGCAGCGCAGTGATCTCTCAGGCAGAAGGACCGGCCCCGGACGAGGCTCTGGAAAGCGGACCGCAGTCCGCGCCGACGGGGGCAAAACTCTCAGGCAACCGAACAGAGGCGCATGGCAGCATTGCCATGCGCTTTTTTTGACCCCAATTTTAAAGGAGGGCATGGAAATGGAACGCAAAACTCCGCTCTACGACCGCCACACGGCGGCGGGGGGCAAGCTGGTTCCCTTTGCCGGATGGCTGCTGCCGGTGCAGTACTCCGGCGTCATCGCCGAGCATAGGGCCGTGCGCACCGGCTGCGGCCTGTTCGACGTCAGCCACATGGGAGAGCTGCTCCTCCGGGGCCCCGACGCCCTGGCCAACCTCAACCGGCTCATGACCAACGACTTTTCCGGCATGGCGGACGGCCAGGCCCGCTATTCCCCCATGTGCTACGAGGACGGAGGCGTGGTGGACGATCTGATCGTCTACCGCTGTTCGGACACGGCCTGGCTGGCGGTGGTCAACGCCTCCAACATCGGCAAGGACCGGGATTGGATGACCGCCCACCTGGCCGGGGACTGCACTTTGGAGGATCTCTCCGATCAGACGGCCCAGCTCGCCCTCCAGGGGCCCGGTGCGGAGGCGCTGCTGCGCACCCTGACGGCGGACATTCCGGCGAAGAACTACACCGCTGTGCTCCACGGCACGGTGGACGGCCGGCCCTGCCTGGTCTCCCGCACCGGGTACACCGGCGAGGACGGCTTTGAGCTCTACTGCGCCCCGGCGGACGCCCCCGCCCTTTGGGACGCGCTGACGGCCGCCGGGGCCCTCCCCTGCGGCCTGGGGGCCCGGGATACCCTGCGGCTGGAGGCCGCCATGCCCCTCTACGGCCACGAGCTCTCTCCCTCCATCAACCCCTAC
>ONZW01001278.1_pt1 | contig 12218 bp, 9 predicted proteins | sample 1671071 | NCBI WGS metagenome assembly ONZW01 (sample SAMN06348119, study PRJEB24527) | human gut metagenome | biome: human gut; feature: ankylosing spondylitis patient; material: feces | host: Homo sapiens | place: China | collected 2015-10
GCAAAAGCTTCTTCAAGAACCTGAAGGATCGGTTCATGTCCTAAAGTTTTAAACAAAATCTCCCGGCAGTGTTGAAAGCACACTGCCGGGAGATTTTCTGTTTTACTCTGACGAAAACGGCCACGGCGGCATGAGGGCATGCTGCCCTACAGCCTGTGCGCCTTGCGGCGGGAACGGTGCGGGCATCGGTCCCTACGGTTACCATGCCGTTCCCTGTAGGGCGGGGTGCCCTCACCCCGCCGCCAGGCAGACATCCACCTTGCGGGGCACCCGTAGGGGTCGGCGTCCCCGACGACCCGTGCCCGCGTCCGGCCGGTAAAAACCGCCCGGGCAATGACACTCACCCCACAAACTCCATCTCCGTATACTCGGTACTGCCGCTCAAAAAGGCGTCGGCGTCCATCACGGCGTAGCGGCTCCTGTTGTCATGCTCCTCGTCATACCCGATGACCAACAGCAAGCGCCCGTCGTCCAGCATCGAAACAGGATAGTAGACCTGCATACCGTCGGGTGGGGTCACATGCGCAAGCACTGCGCCCTGTAGGTCATATACCGTGACGGTGCCCTGACTGCCGTCCCTGGAAAAAAGCCAGCGGAGCTCTCCGTTCTGGCGCAAGGCCTGGACAAAAAGATCGGACGAGATTCCCAAGTCCTCCTGTATGCTGTCACTGCGCACGCGAAAAACATTTGTTACAGAGCGTTCTTCCGACGACATGGCATGCTCGAAGCGGAAATAGAAATCATTCCCGGCCTTCCCCAGGTAGGCATAGGCGGCAAAGACAGCACCCTCTGCCGTGCCCTTATACGGAAATTCTGTGATTTTACGGGCGGGCTTGCCGGTGGCAATATCTGTCAGGTCATACTCGCGCAGGGAGTTCTGCAAAAGCGCGTCGGAAATTTCTCCGTCCCTCGGAAATGGGACGGGATAATCCGACACGATGCGCTCTGTCACGGCAAAATCCCCGGCGGCGTTCGCCACAGAGATTGTTTCGACGGGCAAGTTCCAGGGCGCTGTCTCGCCGGTCTGCAAGTCAAGGCGGAACCCGCTTGCGGTATCATAGGGGGCATGACCGTCCATGCAATAAAAATAACGGTCGCTGTATAAGACAACGGTCGAGGCGTATGGGTCAAAGGAAATCTCGTGAGTTTTGGTACCATCCGGCGACAGGGCAATGATTTTGTTGTCGCGGTCTCTGTTGTAGGTGAGCAGGTACACCGCGTCGCTCGTCACATAGGGGTCGGCAAGGCACCAATCGTCGCAGTGATAGATCAGCGTTGTCTGCCCGGCGTTCAGGTCATTTTTGTAGACGTTCGTTCCGGCAAAGTTCCACTCGTCATCAAGGGTAGGCAGGTCTTCATAGACTACGCTCTGCGAATAGTTGTAGTTCAGCCCGTAGAGCGTGTCTGTTTCAACAGCTTCGGTGCCGGGCTCGATTGCCGATTCGGCGGTGCTTTCCGGCGTCTCCGCCGCCGCCGCGGCTGCGGTTGCGGAATCCGCCGCCGACGCACAGGCGGACAGCGCCAGCGCCGCGGTGAGGATGAGGGAAATGCGCTTATTCGTTTTCATGGGTACACGTCCTTTCCGGTGATTGAAAAACTCTGCGGCAGCGGGCACGGCCCACCGTGCCGTTCCCTGTAGGGTCGGCCCGTTCACTCCGCAAACGTCATCTCGCGGTATGCCGACCCGCCGTTCAGAAATTCGTCGGCGTCCATCACGGCGTACCGGGCCGCGCTGTCGTGCTCCCAGTCGTAGCCGACGACCATCAGCAGGCGTCCGTCGTCCAGCATACAAAGCGGGAAGAAGGCCTCCAGCCCGGCAGGCCGCTCGTTGCGGCCAATCTCATGGCCTTGCGTGTCGTAAATCAGATAGATGCCGTCGGTGCCGCGGGTCAGAAGCCAGCGCACCTCATCGCCCTGCAAAACCGCAGAGTAATCTATGTAATCCGGCGTTTTGGTAATGCCAAGGTCGGTCCGGGTGCCGTCCGTGCCGATGCGCAGCACGGACTGGGAAACAAAAGCGTACTCATCGTCGCACTGGTCTGCGCGGAAATAGAAGTCACTGCCGCACTTGCCAAGGTAGGTGTAGATTGTAAGGCTCCCCGGCTGCGGTATGTCATAGGGGAGGGTAAAGCAGGTCTGCCGCACCGCGCCCGTCGCGGGGTCGGCCAGGGTGTATTCCAGCGTGGTGTTCTGCAAAAGCGCCTGGGACATCTCGTCGTCGTCCGGGTAGGGCACCGGATAATCCGAGACAACGCGGCAGAGCAGCAGCGCGTCCCCGACGACATCGGGAATGTACATTGTCTCCACCGGGATATTCCACGGCGCGGTCTCCCCGTTTTCCAAGTTAAACCGCATACCGTCGGTACGGCAGAACGGCGCGGCGCTGACGCTCCGGCAGTAGAGGTAGTGACCTGCGTAAAAAACAGGCATCCAGTCGTCGTAGGAGAACGGCAGCACGCGCGCCTCACCGCCCGTCGTCGGCAGGGCCAGCATACCGCCGTCGTAGCAGATGAAATACAGCGTGTCGTCTATGATCAGCGGCGCGGACGCAAGCTGGGAGTCCGTGCGGTACATCTCATAGGTCTGCCCGGTGGTAAGGTCGGTTTTGTAGACGGTGCTGTGATCAAAGCTGCCGAGACTGTCCTCGCTGCTTGAAAAATGGGTGACCGCCGCGTAGACGCAGTTGCCGCTGACTGCGCAGGCGCTATAGGCCGAGAGGGGGTGCGGCTCACCCGGCAGCGCCGCTTCTGTGCTGTCCTCCGCCGCGGCGCTCTCCGCCGTACTCTCCGCCGGTGCGGCCTCCGAAGCCGCCGCGGTATCGCCCGCAGACGCGCATCCGGCCAGCGCCAGCATGGCTGCCGCCAATAATAAAGCTACTTTTTTCATCCTCAAAGCTCCTTTCTGTGCCTGGTTTGCCCCTATCCTACACCCCGGATGTTGCAAAGTTGTCACACGGAGCGGGTGTTTTGGAGATTTTTGCAATTTTTTTGCGGGAAGTGGGTGCGGGGCGTCGGGGACGCCGCCCCCTGCAGGCTGGCAGTAAAGTGAATGCCTGCCCGCGGCGGGATGGGGGCATCCCGCCCTACGAATGACATAAAGTGAGTGCGTAGGGCGGCATGCCCTCATGCCGCCGCCACTCGCCGCCTGCAAAAAGGGGAGAGCACCGTCTCCGGCGCTCTCCCCTTGCTTATGTTTAAAATTCTTTTGGTTCTTTTCTTCTAAGAAAAGAACACCCGTGTCCCCGAAAAATCAGAACTCGTGCTTCTCCATCAGCTTGCGGCCCATCAGGACGCCCATGACGGAGGCCATCATCAGGCCACGGGTCCAGCCGGAGGAATCGCCCAGGCAGTGCAGACCCGCGATGTTCGTCTCCAGATCGGTGTCCATCTTGACCTTGTTGGAGTAGAACTTCAGCTCAGGGCTGTACAGCAGCGTTTCGGGGCTGGCAAAGCCGGGCACGACCTCGTCCATCATCTTGATGAACTCGATGATGTTGACCATGGCGCGGTAGGGCATGGCGGCGGTGATGTCACCGGCCACGGCGTCCTTCAGCGTCGGGCGGACGTTCGTGCGGGCCAGCTCGTTGGCCCAAGTGCGCTTGCCGTCCAGAATATCGCCGTAGCGCTGCACCAGAATGTGGCCCGCGCCCAGCATGTTCGTCAGCTCACCGACCTTCTGCGCGTAGGCAATGGGCTGGTTGAACGGCTCGGTGAAGTTGTGGCTGACCAGAATGGCCAGGTTCGTGTTGTTGCTCTTTTTCTCCTTGAAGCTGTGGCCGTTGACGACGGCCAGATCGTTGTCGTAGTTCTCCTGCGCAACAAAGCCGCCGGGGTTCTGGCAGAAGGTGCGCACCTTGTTGCGCCACGGGGCCGGGTAGCCGATCAGCTTGCCCTCATACAGGACCTTGTTGATCTTCTCCATGATCTCGTTGCGGCACTCAACACGGACGCCGATGTCAACGGTGCCGGGCTTGTGGGCAATGTTGTGCTCGGCGCAGATCTTTTCCAGCCAGTCCGCACCGCGGCGGCCCGTGGCAATAACGACCTGCTTGGCGTAGACTTCGCGGACGCCGTCCTTCTCGCGCAGGCGGACGCCCTTGCAGACGGAATCCTCGAGGATGATGTTCTCGCACTCGGTACTGAACAGCATCTCAACACCGGCGTCGGCCAGATAGTTCTGGATGTTCAGGTAGAGCTGCTGGGCCTTCTCGGTGCCCAGATGGCGGATGGGGCAGTCAACGAGCTGCAGACCCGCCTGAATGGCGCGCTTGCGGATGTCCTTGATGTCGGGACCCTCGTAGATGCCTTCGACCTTCGGGTCGGCGCCAAACTCGAGGTAAATTTTATCGGTGTAGTCAATAAGCTCCTGCGCGAAATCCTCGCCGATCAGGTCAGGAAGCTCGCCGCCGACCTGATAGGACAGGGACAGCTTGCCGTCCGAGAATGCGCCCGCGCCGGAAAAGCCGGTGGTGATGGCACAGGTCGGCTTGCAGTTTACGCAGACGCCGGTTTTATCCTTGGGGCAGTGGCGCTTTTCCACAGGCTTGCCCTTTTCGACGAGCAAAATTTTGTGGGGGGTGCTGCTCTTGCGCAGCAGCTCCAGCGCGGTGAAAATGCCGGCAGGGCCGGCGCCTACGATGATAAGGTCATACATGGATAGGGGCTCTCTCCTTTAAAAATAACTCGCGATCCTTCGCGCGGGAAACAAAATAAGGACAAACGGAGCTTGTAGGGGCGGATTCTATATCCGCCCGTGCCCGTTTGCTGATGGCACGGCGCTGCGGGCGCATATAGAATGCGCCCCTACGGTGTCACGGAACGGTTATTCACCGTCCTCCGACACATCCTTGCTCTCGGCGTCGTACACCACAGGGCCGTCACTGCCGACATCGCGCTCGGCGGCTTCGGCCTCGTCCAGGGCGTCGCCGATGGCACCCAAGGCCGCATTGGCGGCGGCAGAGGCCATGCGGTCCAGTGTGCGCAGCTCCATGGCGGCGTAGAGAATGCAGCCTAAATTCAGCGCACCTTCGGCGATCAGCAGGATGCCGCAGAGCATGACGGCGCTGACCGCCGCATCAAACGGGTGCAGCACCAGCAGTACGCCCAGGGCAACGGATACGATGCTGAACAGCAGCAGCAACCACCATTTCTGCCCCTTGCGCTTGGCAAGGTCAATGGCGGTACCGATGCGGCTCAGGCCGTCAACGACGATGAAGATGCCGAACACAACGGGCAGAAAGCTGGTCACTACCTGCGGTTTTGCCAGCGTGAAGATGCCCAGCCCCGCCGTGATGACGCCGCCCACCAGCATGAACGGCGCGGTAAAGCCGGTGCCGCGGATGCGGGCATACTGGATCAGGCAGACAATGCCGGTGACAAGCACCACAACACCAAAAATGTTGCAGATCCAGAGCAGACTGGTCTCGGGCATGATGAGCAGCAGCATACCGATGACGATATACGCGACGCTCAACAGCAGCATTCCGTTTTTGACATAGCGCAGCATAGTGAAAGGCTCCTTTTTACTTGTCGGCTTCCTGCATAGCCCTGGCGGCGGCCACGATCAGGTCGGCGCAGGCCTCGCGGCCCAGGGTCGCATTCAGGCACAGATCGTAGTTCTTGGCCTCGCCCCAGCGGTTCTCGGTGTAATAGTTGTAGTAGCTTGCGCGGGCGCGGTCATGCTTGGCCAGCTGGGTCTCCCACAGGCGGTCCGGCATGTCCTTGGCGTCGGGGCGGCTCTTGGCAAACTGGATGCGGGTCTCCAGCGGCGCGTAGACGAAGGTGCGCAGCACGTTGGGGCGCTCACGCAGGACGTAGTCACCGCAGCGGCCCAGAATGACGCAGGGGCCCTCGGCGGCCAGCTCCTTGATGACGTTGCTCTGCAAAATGTAGACCTGGTCAGCCAGGGGCATCGTGTTGCCCATCATGTACAGGCTGTAGATCAGGCTGCCGCTGCGCTGGTTCTCGCTGGCGGCAATGGCCTCCTCGGTCAGACCGCTCTTTTTGGCGGCAAGGGTGATCAGCTCCTTATTATATAAGGGAATACCCAGCTTGTCGGCAACAGCCTGTGCGATCTCGCTGCCGCCGGATGCGTACTCACGCGCCATAGTGATGACCATAGGTTCCTTCATACTGATACACCTCACAATATTTTATGTAGTATGCGCAAAAAGGCATACTATTCTGCTTATATTATAACCTGATTTTGTGGAAAACGCAAGAAAAAATTGCGGGAAAGGAGCAGTGTCGGAGGGGCTTTCGCGTCTTGCCGCCAGCGTTTGTCCCCACAAAAACTGCCCGCGGCAGAACACCGCGGGCAGAAAAAACAGAATGTCAAATTTTATTCGGTCACTTCGCCGGAAATCTCCTTGATCGCGGACACGGTTGCGGCGAGATTCTGCATGTCGCTAGGCACGATCAGCTTGGTGGCCTTGCCGTCAGCGACCTTCTCCATGGCCTCCATGCTGCGCAGGGCCAGATAGTTGTGGTTGGGGTTCGCCTCGTTGATCATGCGGATGGCATCGGCCTGTGCCTTCTGGACGGTCAGCAGGGCTTCGGCTTCGCCCTCGGCCTCGCGGATGCGCTGCTGCTTCACGGCCTCGGCACGCAGGATGGCGGACTCCTTTTCGCCCTCGGCGCGGGTGATGGCAGCCTGCTTTTCGCCCTCGGCCAGCAGGATGGAGGCGCGCTTCTCGCGGTCCGCCTTCATCTGTTTCTCCATGGCCTGGCGGATCTCCACCGGCGGCTCGATGTTTTTCAGCTCGACGCGGTTGACCTTGATGCCCCAGCGGTCCGTGGCCTCATCAAGGCTGGCGGTGATCTTCGTGTTGATGAGGTCGCGGCTCGTCAGGGTCTCGTCGAGCGTCATCGAGCCGATGATGTCACGCAGCGTCGTGGCGGACAGGTTCTCGATGGCCTGGATCGGGCGGTTCACGCCGTAGGCGTACATCTTGGCGTCAAACACCTGAAAGAAAACGACGGTGTCGATCATCATCGTGACGTTGTCGCGGGTGATGACGGGCTGCGGCGGGAAGTCGGCGGGCTCCTCCTTCAGCGAGACCTTGCGGGAGATGCGCTCGACAAACGGCGTACGGATGTGCAGGCCCGCGCCCCAGGTATCCTTGTAGACGCCGAGCCACTCGGTGACATAGGCGTTGGACTGCGGCACAATAACGATGCAGCGCACCAAAACCACCAGAATAATGATGAGCAGGATGGCAAAGACTAACAGCATTTGGGGGTCCTCCTTTTTTCTTTGTGATTTAAACCGCAGCCGCGTCAGCGGTCACGGGAGCGACAATAAGGATCGCACCGTCCACGGCCACGACCTTGCAGCGGGTGCCCTGCGGGAGTGTGACCTCGGCGCGGGCCTGCCAGTCCAGGCCGTCCACGCGGACCCGGCCCGGAAGGCCGGGCTCAATGTCCACAAGCACAACGCCCTGCTTGCCGATGGTCAGCGGCGAGCCGTTCGTGACAGGGGCACGGTGCGCACCGCGCCGACTGATGAGCCGGGGCAGCATCAGGCCGAGCGTAATGGCCGATACAACGGCAAAAACAAGCATCTGCCAGCCAAAGCCGACATTAAAAAAGCTGACCAGCATGGCCGCGGCAGCGCCCACCGCAAACCAGACCGAGACAAGCGCCGTTGTGGCGGCCTCGACCATGATGAACGCCACGACGGCAACCAGCCATAAAATCGTATCAAACCACATGGAAATCTCCTTTCAGGGACAGAAAGCGGCTTTGTGACCACTGTAACATTATGACGGTATTCTGTCAAGATTGCCGAAGAAATTTTACAAAACTGCAGGAAAAGTGCAAGGGCAATACCGCATAATTCTAAGTGCCGATACGGCGAGCGAGGTGCGGCAGCTGCTAAGCCAAAAGCGCAGATAATACTGGATGTCTTATCGAGCATTTTGGCAACGCAGATGCCGTGCCGCAGCCGCCGGAGCGGTGCTTAAGCCGTCAGGCGGGAATTATGCGGTGTTGCCCAAAGGATTGCAGCCCTACTTCGAGCGGCTTTGCAGGGAGGGGTCTTGCCCCCTCCGCGGGGCGTCGGGGACGCCGCCCCCTACAGCCCCGACGCGCCCGGCAGGCGGGCGCTGACGAGGATTTTCACGAAAAACATCGGTTTTCCGTGAATTATTGTGATTCCAATCGTACGGCTCTTTACCTTTTGAAAAAAAGTGGTATAACAGAAGCAAGTAAGATGAACAAATTATGCGCTGTAAACAGTGTACCACAAAACAGGAGGAGCGACAATGAAAAATTGTTTTGACCGCACACCCCACACGATGAAGGACTGGCTGCTGCTGGCGGCGGGCGTCGCGGCGGTGTTTGCCGCGGCAGACTGGCTGCCGGGTGTGCTGCGCGGGGCCGGGGCGTTTCTCGGGCTGCTGGCACCGTTTGGCTGGGGGCTGCTGCTGGCCTATGTACTGGACATACCCACGCGCTTTTTTGCGCAAAAGCTCTTTGGCGGCAGGCGCGGCGGGGCGATGGCCGTCAGCTATGCGCTGTTTTTCGGTGCGCTGGCGCTGCTGGCGGCGCTCATCGTCCCGCAGCTCGTGCAGAGCGTGACGACCTTTGCCGGGCGGCTCGGCGCGTATGAGGAGACCATCCGCGGCCTGCTGGTCTGGGTGCAAAATACGTTCGGCATCGATACGGCCACGGCGGAACAGCTTGTGCAGATGGTGGGCACGGCACTGCAAAATTGGTTCGGCGGTTTGTCCCGCAGTGCGGCGCGTGCGGCGGCGGATTTCGTCTCCGGCGCGGCGGGGGCTGCGGGCAACGCCGTGGTGGCACTGGCCGCCAGCATCTACCTGCTCTCCGGCAAGGAGGCGCTGCTCCGCGCGGCCCGGGCGTGTCTGCATGCGGCGCTGCCGCCGCGTGCCGCGGGCAGTGTGCTGGAAATCTGCCGTCTTGCCAACAAAATTTTCAGCGGCTACATCGGCGGGCAGCTGGTGGACGCCCTGCTCGTGGGCGGGGAAACATTTGCGCTGATGTCGATCTTCGGGCTGGAATACGCGCCGCTGCTGGCCGTGCTGGTCGGCGTGACAAACATTGTCCCGGTGCTGGGGCCGTTCCTCGGTGCGGTGCCGGGGCTCATCATCCTGCTGTTGGAATTGCCCTGGAAGGCGGCAGAATTTGCCATCATTATTTTTGTGGTCCAGCAGGTGGACGGTAACTTTATTGCGCCGCGCATTCTGGGCGGGGCCACCGGCCTGCCGGGGCTGGGCGTGCTGTTGGCCATTGTGGTGGGCGGGGCGTGGTTCGGCATCCCGGGCATGGTGCTGGGCGTGCCGACGCTGGCCGTGCTGGCGGCGCTGCTCAAACAGGCTGTCGGGGCAGGGCTGACGGCCCGCGGCCTGGATGAAAACGGTGAGCCGCGCCGGAATTTACCAGGCGGGCTGCAAGAAAATTAACAAGTTATTCCTTGCAATACAGGCGTGCATAGCGTACAATACTCTTGTAAAATGATGTAAAAGGAGCGGAGCATTTGAAAGAGGAACATATCTGGACCAAAAAGCCGGAAACGATGCTGGACTGGTTCTGCGTGGTCGGGGCCTGTATTGCGCTGTATCTGGCTTTGAACAATCTGGGGTACTTTCTGGGGAAAATCGGTGTGTTTATCGGCATCGTGTCGCCGTTTGCGGGCGGCATAGTCATTGCCTATGTGCTTGACCCGATGGTCAAGTTCTTCTACACAAAGCTGTTTAAAGAGAAGAAAAAGACGCGCGGATTCGCGATCCTTCTGGCGTATCTGGTGGCAATTCTGCTGCTTGTGCTGCTGGCATGGCTGGTCATCCCGCAGATCGTGGACAGCATCGCCATGCTGTTTACGAACTTCCCAAGCTACATACACAGCGTACAGGATATGCTGGGCATGGTTCAGGAGCGCTTCGGCGTTGACCTGTCGTCGGCCACAAAAGTGCTGGACGATTCCGAGGCGATGGTCAAGGAAATCTACAACATGGCCAGCGCCGCCATGCCGCAGATCGTGGCCAGCATCGGCAGCGTGGCATCGAACTTTGTGGCGATCTTCACCTCGATTGCGGCCAGTATCTATATGCTGGCGGACAAGGAGCATCTGCTCCATCAGCTGCGCACGCTGGCGCATGCCTTCCTGCCGGAAAAGGCTGCGGAAAACACGCTGCGCATCTGCCATTATGCCAACGTGAATTTCACGGGCTTCTTTGTGGGCAAGATCATTGACTCGGCCATCATCGGCGTTATCACGTTTGTGGCAATGGCGATCCTGCGGCTCGATTTTGCACTGCTCATCAGTGTGTTTATCGGCATCACGAATATTATCCCGGTATTTGGCCCCTTCATCGGCGCGATCCCCAGCATCTTCATTCTGCTGTTGGTTGACCCGATCCAGGCGGTCATCTTCGGCGTGCTGATTCTGGTCATCCAGCAGGTGGACGGCAACTTCATCGGCCCGAAGATCCTGGGCTCGTCCATCGGCATCTCTGCCTTGTGGATCCTGTTTTCCATCGTGGTCGGCGGCGACCTGTTCGGTCTTGTGGGCATGGTCGTCGGCGTGCCGCTCTTTGCGACCTTCTACGGCCTGGCGCAGGAATTTGTGCACTATATGCTGGACAAGCGCGGGCTGGACAGCGAGGGTAACCACGTTGGTGAAGTGGTGGAGGATGAGGAGAACGTGTTTGAGTGATGCAAGGGGGGAAAAACGGGCGGTGTAATGCACGCCCGGCAAAGCCCCTCCGGCCATCGCTGGCGCTCGGCCACCTCCCCTGTGAGGGGAGGCTTTAGACGCGGGCGAAGCCGCCTGAGGGACTCTGCCCGTTTACGGCTGCCCGGCACTTGGCCCCCTCTGTCCTTTCTTTATAAAGAAAGGACCAAAGAAATTTCAGCGTCTTACCCCAAAAGCAAAGCACCTGTTTACTGCTTTTTACCGCAGCAAACAGGTGCTTATTTTTTATGGCTTTGTCTGTGGCTGATTCTGTGCCCCCGGCAGCAGGGTCACCACATCCCGCAGCAGTACCAGCGGGCTTTCGCCCTTCTGCACGCGCAGGCTGAAATAGGGTCGGCCCAGTGCATTGTACAGCACCCGATGCGGGAACTTTTCCATGACCTCGCCCAGCTGCTTTGGCCCGACGATGTCACTATACAAAATCAGCTGGTCGCCGCGCTGGACGATCTCCGCAATGCCGACGCGGGCTGCGGTCACGCGCACGAGGGAGACGTCCACCAGCCCCTGCACGCTCTTGGGCGGGCTGCCGTAGCGGTCGATCAGCTCGTCGAGCACGTCCTCGGCGTCGCTCGTCGTCTCGATGGCCGCAATGCGCTTGTATGCCTCGATGCGCCCGGCAGCGTCCGGGATATATTCCTCCGGCAGGAATGCGTCCACGGTGATGTCCACCAGGCAGTCGCTCTTGTCGGGGGCGGGGGCCTCGCCGCGGGCCGCGGCAATGGCCTGACCCAGCATCTTCACGTACAAATCGTAGCCGACGGCCTCCATGTGGCCGTGCTGGCTGTGGCCCAAAAGACTGCCCGCACCGCGGATCTGCAAGTCGCGCATTGCAATGCGGAAGCCCGACCCGAACGACGTGAACTCCCGGATGGCCGAAAGCCGCTTGGCCGCGATCTCGGTCAGCACCTTATCGCGTGTGAAGGTGAAATACGCATACGCCTTGCGGGAGCTGCGTCCCACGCGCCCGCGGATCTGGTACAGCTGGCTCAATCCCATGCGGTCCGCATTTTCAATAATCAGCGTGTTGCAGTTGCGCACGTCCACGCCGGTCTCAATTAAGGTGGTGCAGACAAGGATGTCGATCTCGTTGTCCAGCAATTGCTGCCACACCGACGAAATCTGTTCCTCGGTCATCTTGCCGTGGGCAATGCCGATACGCGCCCCGGGCACGAGCTTGCCCACCCGCGCGGCGCATTCCTCAATGTTGTCCACGCGGTTGTGCAGGTAGTATACCTGCCCGCCGCGGGCCAGCTCCTTGCGGATGGCCTCGGACACGATGCCCTCGTCGTACTCGAGCACATAGGTTTCAATCGGCTGGCGCTCAAACGGCGGCTGCTCAATTGTGCTCATATCGCGGATGCCCGACAGCGCCATGTTCAGCGTGCGGGGGATCGGCGTGGCCGACAGCGTCAGCATATCGACGCCGATGAAGCTCTCTTTGAGCTTTTCCTTGTGCTTGACGCCGAACCGCTGCTCCTCGTCGATGATGACAAGGCCCAGGT
>ONZW01001280.1_pt1 | contig 12202 bp, 6 predicted proteins | sample 1671071 | NCBI WGS metagenome assembly ONZW01 (sample SAMN06348119, study PRJEB24527) | human gut metagenome | biome: human gut; feature: ankylosing spondylitis patient; material: feces | host: Homo sapiens | place: China | collected 2015-10
TTCATATACATTAATATCCTCTGGCACAAACTGCTCTTTTTCAGATTCTGACAACATCACATCCATAAAGGTAATAATTTTCCTATTAATTCTTCTGTTTTTTTCTAAAAGTGCCGGAACATCTCTATGCATATACTTCATATTTTCAGGCTCATTCACAGCATCCCAAAGCTCATATCTTTTTAATGCTCTAATAATGTAATCGACATTCTCGTCAATACTATTTCTATCATTATACATTTCATGTGCAATAGAAGTTGCTTTTAATCCAGAGGTGGCAAGCATATTCAGCAGACGAATATCATATTTATACCTTCTTTCTGTTTCATCCATCTGTTTCTTACTTTCTCTATTTTCTTTTTTCATCTGTTCCAATTCGTCAAGAAACAATTTCTTTTCTTCTGATGACAGTTCTGTTAATTTTTCTGGATTTTTTATTACATTGTCAATAACTTTGGGCTTTTTTTCTTCTTTTGACTCGTTATATTTATTTGCAATACAGCGAACTATGCTTTGTCGGTACCTTTCAAAAGAATTTATCCCCGCAATAATAATTGCAATAAACACTTTATAAATATCATTCTCTACTAACCCCTGTCTATTCATCAAATCAAATAATCCTTTATTTTCCTTTTTATCAATAATAACTTTACCTGACATTTGATTTTCACGAACACGCCATGAGCCTGTAGGGTGACTGGCCGCTGCTGGAGACTTTCTAGACCTTTTTCCAAATCCAAGCCAGTCTTTCTTACCTTCGTAAGATGAAATACTAAATGCATTTCTGTACAAAACAACACCCGCTTCATACCGATCAACCAATATTCTATGCTTATAAAAATACTTTTCCGCATCAAATGTAGAAGGATTTTTTAACGAAAAATACAATTCAGCCGAAAAATCACCCACATTTTCCAATACCTCTTTCCATTCTTCAAGAGTTGCTTCTTCAGATAAATCATTTTTCATTTCACCCAGTTCGTCCACGATATTTAGTTCTATTTTCTGTTCTTTTGTATCAATATCTGGACATAACTTTTTTACATTTTCTTTAAATTCATCTGATTCTATATCACATACTAGCTTCTGAAATTTTGCAAGATACTGTAGTCTTATTACACTAACGCAGTTAACGCCTAACTGTATTTTCCCAAAATATCGCGTTACAGCTTTTCTGTCTTCTTTATATTCTACCTGTATTTTCATTTTATCATCATTATAAGTTCTAGACAAAAATTCACGCAAATTACGAACTCTCGATTCTGTCCAATTGTCCCGAAGCTGCTCGATAACTATTTTTGTACCTCTTTCTTTTATCTCCTGATAAGTTTCCAAAGTATTTGTATTCCAATCAGTCTTCCACAAAACTGCTTCTTGTTGATCCATTTTCGTATAAACACTGGCTTTTGCACCCAGTCGAGCTATAGCAAATCTACCGACTCCTTTGGAACCTGCCAACACCCTCGCAGTCTCTCCCGCACCTATAATATATTTTTTATCACTTATACCAACATGCATCCACGCCCCAAGTATTTTTTGACGATTCATTCCAATTCCATTATCTTCAATTATAATCTGACTCTTAGAAATGATAATAACAACATCTAGTGACTGGGCATCATATGCATTTTTTACTAGCTCTAATATTGCAGATTCTTCATTTGTAAAATTCTGTACTCCCAGCACTTCTGCAATTGTACTATCTTCAATAATATATTTTAACTTTTCCATGGATCGCCCTCCGAATCAGCACTCAACTCTTTTATAGTAATTATACCCTCTACAAGAAATTGATATAATCCCTCATACATCTCTCAAATAAATCTAAAAATCATTTTTTACGCTTGTCCAAAATACCTCAACGCATCCTTTATCGCTTCCACTTTCTCTGCTGTCGGATGCTTCCTCGGCTGTTTCAATTCCTCTACCGCATTAGGAGCATCGTACATTGGCAAGCCTAAATCTCTCTTTACCTCTGCGATATATGCGGTATGTACTTTGAAGCCGTATTTAGCTTCTATGTACTCCTTTATCATTTTGTAGGTCACTCGTTCTTTGGGCTTATAGCTTTCCGCTCTTTTAGCAATATTATCAAGTGGAACTTTTCCCTCACCCTCGCCAAACTCAACTTTTACGTTGATATGTCCGTCTGGCTTTTTGTGGGAAAGCAGTACTACCGTCTCCACATGCACGGTCTGCGAAAACTGATCAACCGCCCTCACTTTCACCAGCTCATACCCATTCCCACACAGATACTTCAGATCCCGTGCCAGTGTGGCAGAATCACAGCTCACGTACACGATCCGCTCCGGCTGCATCTGCACCATAGTCTCAAGCAGAGATTCCTCGCAGCCTTTCCGCGGCGGATCCACCACGATCACGTCAGCGTGAGCCTGTTCTCCCGGATGTGCCTTAGCATAATCTGCATAATATCCCGGCAGAACCTCTTCTGCTTTTCCAACATAAAACTTTGCATTCTCGATTCCGTTGATCTGCGCATTTTTTCTGGCGTCCTCGATGGCCTGAGGAATGATCTCCACACCGTAGACTTGTTTCGCATTCTGCGCCAGAAACAGGGATATCGTTCCGATTCCACAGTAGAGATCCCAGACCGTCTCATCTCCTTTTAAGTCTGCATACTCCAGTGCAAGTCCGTACAATTTCTCTGTCTGCACCGGATTGACCTGGAAAAAGGACAGCGGAGAGATCTGATATTTGATTTCACCGATATAATCTGTAATAAATGCCTGTCCCCACAGCACTTCATAAGAATCTCCCATGATCACATTGGTGTTTTTCTGATTCACACTGATCGTGATACTGGTCATTCCTTCGATTTTCTGCAGTAATTCAACCAGTTTTTCACAATGAGGGATTTTTTTTGCGTTGATGACAAGACAGACCATAATCTCTTTGGTTGTAAAGCCATACCGGATCAGGACATGACGAAGTAAGCCTTTCCCTGTTTTTTCATCATATGGCTCCATCTGATATTGCTCCATAAATGACAGGATGGTTTCCAGAATCTCCTGATTCTGCTCTACTCCCAGTGCACAGTCTGTATTTGCAATAATATCGTGAGTACGGCCTGCATAAAACCCTGTCACTGTCACTCCATTTTTATCTTTTCCAAACGGGAACTGCGCCTTATTTCTGTAGTGAAATGGGATTTCCATTCCCACGATCGGATCTGCAATTTTTTCCAGCAGTTCTGGCGAAAAGCCGCCGATCCTCTCCAGATTTCCCAACACTTTTCTGTTTTTAAACTCCAGCTGCTTCTCATAGGAAATCTGCTGAATCTGACATCCTCCGCACTGTCTTGCGAATTTACACTTCGGCTCCACTCTGTCTTTGGACGGTTCGATAATCTGTATCATTCTCGCATATCCATAATTTTTCTTGGCTTTCATAATTTTTGCTTCCACCACATCACCGATGACCGCATCCTTGATAAACAGCGTATAGCCGTCAATTTTTCCGATTCCTTCCCCGTTCACTCCGATATCTTCAATCGTCACCTTTACTACATCATTCTTCTGCATCTGTTTTTCTCCTTTATCTGAAAAAAGAGGGCGCACAAAATTTCTTTTGGTCACCCTCTTTTGTTTCTCTGTCTCTAAATGGAACTTCTTCTCAGGTTTGTCTCAAACATCCGGTTGTAACCCAGCCAGTCATTTCCCGGTTTATTTTTAAAGATCTCCGTCAGAGTCTGCATCTTGGCATCTGCATTATCTGCCAGATTCAATGCCATCGCCTCTGCGAGGGCCGGTTTTTTCGGAGAACCATACTCCAGCTCCCCGTGATGGGAAATAATACAATGCTTCAATTCACTTCCCAGCTTTTCCGGAAATCCCGGAATCTCTCTTATCGCATCATTCATCATCTCAACACCAATGATGATGTGCCCCAGAAGCTGTCCGTCATCCGTATAATCATTATCCGGAAATGCAGAAAGCTCTTTTGTCTTTCCAATATCGTGGCACATTGCCGCCGTATAAAGAAGATCTCTGTTCAAGATTTCATAGGTGTCCGCAAAATACCGACACATCTTCACAACACTTAACGTATGCTCCAGAAGTCCTCCTGCAAATCCGTGATGAACTGTTTTTGCCGCAGAATGTCCTTTAAACACGCGGATAAACTCCTCATCTTTCACAAAATAATATTCCAGCAGCTGACGCAGCCACGTGTTGGAAATTCCACGGATAAATCCGAGCAGCTCTTCATACATACTGTCCACACTCTTCTCAGAAGTCGGCATATAATCCGCCGGATTGTATTCACCCTCTTCTGCTTTTCTGATCTGACGGATGTTCATCTGCAGACTTCCGTTATAACTTGTCACATCACCAAATACTTCGATGAAATCCTTCTCATCATACTCTGCGATCCCCTGAGAATTCGGATCCCATACTTTTCCATCCAGTGTTCCCGTCTTATCCTGTAAAATCAGATTGTCATAAGGCTTTCCGTTTCTTGTCTCCGCGGAACGTTTTCCTTTACACAGGTATACATTCCTGATTGTCTCGCCTTCATGTAAATCCTTGATATATCTCATAATAATTTTGTTTCCTCTCTATTTTTGCTATTCTTTACTCACGGCTGTCAAGTACCAGCTGAAACGAAATCTCCACGTATCCTCCTGCACCGAGACGTTTTCCCTGAATCCGGATCGTATCTCCCGCTTTACACTTCTGAAGTACCTTTTCATACTGAGCCATAGAGGCAATCTCCTCGCCGTCCACAGACTGGATTACATCACCGCTCTGGATTCCCGCTGCCATTGCCGGAGAGTTCGCCTGTATCTGGGTCACATACATTCCGGACGGCACCTGCTTTGATTCCGAAATATCACTGCTGACCGTCACTCCGTAAATCCCTGCATAGGGAACCGACTGACTGTTTAAAAGCAGTTCCATGATCGGTTTTAAATCAGAAATCCCATATGCATTGGCAGTATGACCCTGATTCTCTGTCCAGATCTCGGAATCAATGAGCCCGATGATCTCCCCGTCCAGATTACACAGAACACCGGAACTAAAATCCGCTGACGGAATATCTGTCGCCAGAACGCTGAATGTATGATCCGGAATTGCTTTTTCGTGTGCATTAGAACTGATCATACCATATCCTGTTCCATCTGAATATCCAAATGTATCTCCAAGCGCGATCACCGGATCTCCCTCTGCCACTATATTTGAATTTCCAAGAGCCGCTGTTTTAATCTCATCCCACGTGCTTTCAGAAATCAGATTTCTTCTGACACCAAACACCGCCAGATGACTGTTTTTATCCTGCTTTTTCAGCGATGCTTCACAGGTGCTGCCATCTGAAAACTGCACATTCCAGACACTGGATTCCCCACAGACAGAATTGTTGCTGAGGATCAAAAGCTCCTGTCCATTGTCTGCTGCGATCAGCCCTGTACATCCCATATCTTCATTATTTACATCCTTTGTAAGATTCGCCGCATCCTGCTCACCCCGAACCGTGACCACACTTTTTGCGGCCTCTGCTGCAATCTGGTAAACACTCTGCATCATGGCTTCATAATCTTCTGCTCTCAGATTTTTCTCCTGCGAATCCTGCTCCTGCGCCTCGTCTTCTTCCTGATGCGTCTCTTCACTGTCTTCCGGAATGGTCACAGTTTTCGGAGATCCCGGAAATAAGTTCTGTACCCACGGATTCAGGGCATAGAAACCCAGACAGGCAAACGCACCTACCACGATTCCGTAAACAGCCAGTTTCAGAAGCTGTTTTCTCACCTGTTTTCCGGTGATCGGTTCCGGCTTGATCGTCTCCTGCAGAAAAGAAAAACTATCCTCTTTTTGCTCTTCATTCAAGTCTTTGGGGGACTTTTCTTTTGGGTCTTCATTCCACGGCATAATTGCTAATCTCCTCTGCTGTATAGTATAACCGATTCCCCCGGATTGTTCAATATTTATCCTTTTCATTCCCCCACAAATAAGGTAAAATATAGCTGTGAGTTCGAATTATAAAAGGTGAAAGAATATGAATCAAAAAACATTGACAAAATTAGAATATTATAAAATCACTGCGCTTTTGGAGGAACAGGCTTCTTCCATGCGCGGAAAACAGCTTTGCCGCAAGCTGAAACCGATGACCGATCCGGAAAAGATCAACACTGCACAGGAGCAGACCGAAGCGGCATTTACACGGATCGTCAAAAAGGGACGCATCTCTTTTGGCAATGTATTCCCCATCGGAGAGTCTTTAAAACGTCTGGAGATTGGCGGTGCACTTGGATGCGGAGAGCTTCTTCGCATCTGCAAAGTTTTACAGAATGCCGGAAAAGTAAAGGCTTACGGACGTCACGACACACAGGAAGAGCTTTGTGACTGCCTGGATGTCTATTTTGAACAGCTGGAACCTCTGTTTCCTCTGACTGCCGAGATTGAGCGCTGTATTCAGGGGGAAGACGAGATCAGCGATGATGCCAGCAGCACATTAAAGAATATCCGCCGCAGCATCGGACACATCAACGATAAAGTTCATGCAACTCTGACAAATCTGGTGAACGGTTCTCTGCGCACCTATCTGCAGGATCCGATCATCACCATGCGCGGAGACCGCTACTGTGTTCCGGTCAAAGCCGAGTATCGCAGTCAGGTCAACGGGATGATCCACGATCAGTCCTCCACCGGTTCTACACTGTTTATCGAGCCGATGGCAGTCGTAAAACTGAACAACGACCTCAAAGAACTGTATGCGAAAGAACAGGAAGAAATTCAGGTCATCCTCGCCCGTCTCAGCGAAGAGACCGCGCAGTATATTGAAGAGATCCGCACGGATTACCGTATTCTGACGGATCTTGATTTTATCTTTGCCCGCGGTGCACTGGCATTTTCTATGAATGCCAGCCGTCCGCTCCTCAACACAGATGGACGCATTCACATCCGTGAGGGAAGACATCCTCTTCTGGATCCAAAAAAAGTAGTTCCGATCACGGTTTCTCTGGGAGACGATTTTTCTCTTCTGATCATTACAGGACCAAATACCGGCGGAAAGACGGTATCTTTAAAAACCGTAGGACTTTTTACCCTGATGGGACAGTCCGGCCTTCACATCCCTGCCAGAGACCGTTCTGAACTGGCAGTGTTTAAACAGGTCTATGCAGATATCGGAGATGAGCAGAGCATTGAGCAGAGCTTGAGTACCTTCTCTTCTCATATGACAAATATTGTCTCTTTCCTGCATGATGTAGATGAGAATTCTCTGGTTCTGTTTGATGAGCTTGGAGCCGGAACGGATCCTACCGAAGGAGCCGCGCTGGCCATCGCCATTCTCTCCTATCTGCACGGACGTGGAATCCGCACCATGGCTACCACTCATTACAGTGAATTAAAGGTCTACGCACTTTCCACTCCCGGAGTTGAGAATGCCTGCTGTGAGTTTGACGTAGAAAGTCTGCGCCCGACCTACCGCCTCCTGATCGGAATCCCGGGAAAGAGTAATGCATTTGCGATTTCCGGTAAGCTCGGCCTTCCGGATTATATCATCGAAGATGCCAAAACCAGACTTTCCGAACAGGATGTCTCATTTGAGGATCTGATCTCAGATCTGGAGACAAGCAAACGCACGATCGAAAAAGAACAGGAAGAGATTGCAGCATATAAAAAAGAAATCGAAGCACTGAAAAGTCAAGCGCAGCAAAAACAAGAACGCATCGAGGAACAAAGAGAGCGGATTCTTGCCGAAGCCCGCGAAAAGGCAAATACAATCCTGCGCGATGCCAAAGATGTGGCTGATGAGACGATTAAAAATTTCCGCAAATTCGGAAAAGAAAATATTTCAGCCGCCGAAATGGAAAAAGAAAGAGAACGTCTGCGCAAGAAGATGAAGGAAAATACCGCATCTTCATCTTTGAAAGTACAGAAACCGAAAAAGGAATACAAACCAACTGATTTCAAACTCGGAGAATCTGTAAAAGTACTGAGCATGAATCTGACCGGAACCATCAGTTCCCTTCCGGATTCCCGCGGCAATGTGACAGTGCAGATGGGAATTTTAAGATCTCAGGTTCACATTTCAGATCTGGAGATTATCGAAGAGGCGAATCCTTATGCACCAAAATCATTCAAACGTACGTCAAAAGGCAAGCTGAAAATGAGCAAATCTCTGTCCGTGAGCCCTGAAATCAATCTGCTTGGAAAGACTGTAGACGAAGCAGTTTCTGAGCTGGACAAATATCTGGATGATGCTCTGCTGTCCCATTTAAGCACAGTGCGGGTAGTACACGGAAAAGGAACGGGAGCACTCCGAAAAGGAATTCACGAATTCCTGCGCCGTCAGAAGCATGTTAAGTCCTACCGTCTCGGGGAATTCGGAGAAGGAGACGCCGGCGTCACGATCGTGGAGTTAAAATAAACGGGGTTATAAGAGAGGAGTATTTATGATTGCAAAACAGAAAATTTTAATTGTGGACGATGATGAGAATATCGCAGAACTGATCTCGCTCTATCTGATGAAAGAGTGCTTTGATACGAAAATTGTGTCAAACGGGGAGGATGCGCTGTCTGCCTTTGAGACATATCAGCCAAACCTTGTTCTTCTGGATCTGATGCTTCCGGGAATCGACGGCTATCAAGTCTGCCGGGAACTGCGCGCCAAATCACAGGTACCGATCATCATGCTCTCTGCAAAAGGAGAAGTATTTGACAAAGTACTGGGACTGGAGCTGGGGGCAGATGACTATATCATGAAGCCGTTTGACTCCAAAGAGATGGTAGCACGAGTGCGTGCTGTCCTGCGCCGTTATCAGCCGGTCAAGCCGGAAGCACCTGCCGCAGAAAAGGTAAAATGTGTCGAGTACGACGGACTTACCATCAATCTTACAAACTATTCCGTACTGTGCGACGGCCAGAACGTTGACATGCCTCCAAAAGAACTGGAGCTTTTATACTTTCTGGCTGCTTCTCCAAATCAGGTATTTACAAGAGAACAGCTTTTGGATCAGATCTGGGGCTATGAATACATCGGCGACACCCGCACAGTAGATGTTCATATCAAACGTCTCCGCGAAAAGATCAAAGATCATCCGGGCTGGGGACTGAGCACCGTATGGGGAATCGGTTACAAATTCGAAGTAAAATAAACAAAAAAGGATGGATACTATGAAAAGTACACTGCGTTTAAAATTTATCATGCTGTATATTATCTTTGGATTTCTCAGTATTTTCACGGTATCCCTCTTGTCGAATCAGCTTCTGCTCAATAAACTGGAACAGGATTCCTCACAAAATATGTACCGGATTGCAAATCAGACTGCGACCTCCTACCTGCCCTCATACTTTTCAAATGATCTTTCAGCCTGGTCTGTTCATTCTCAGCTGCAGGCCATGCAGCTGTATCTGAACGCGTCCGTCTGGTTTGTCAAAACAGACGGCACACTGATTACTTCTGCCCCTCTGGATGGAATCGAAGCCCCGGAACAGATCCTGGAATTCGACCCTGCCGAGATTGGAAACAATCAGTTTATCTCCGGAAATTATCATGGATACTTTGAGGAAGATGTAATCACTGTCATGGCACCTGTCACCCAGGATTTTTCCGTGCAGGGCTATCTTTTGATCCATCGTCCGATCGAAAGCCTGAAGCAGACATGCCATTCTCTGATCCTGCCGGTATACATTACGATGGCCGTGATCTATCTGCTGTCCTTTCTCTTTCTGATTGGGTTTGAATTTTTTGTATTCCGTCCACTGAGACAGATTACAGAAGCGGCAACTCAGTATGCATCCGGAAATCTGACCTATGAGATTCCTGTAACAACGCACGACGAGATGGGATATCTTTCTGCTTCTCTGAATTACATGTCCTCACAGCTGAAGGATATGGAGGAATACCAGAAAAAGATTGTAGCGAATGTCTCTCACGACTTCCGTTCTCCGCTCACCTCGATCAAAGGCTATGTGCAGGCGATGACTGACGGCACGATTCCGCCCCAGTTGCATCAGAAATATTTGAATATCATTCTCTTTGAGACGGAACGTCTGACAGATCTGACACAGGATCTTTTGACACTCAACGAGTTTGACCGGAATGAAATGATCCTGGACAAGACAGAGTTTGATATCCAGCAGATGATCAAGAACACTGCCGCCTCTTTCGAAGGCACCTGCACAAGCAAACGGATTTCCATTGAGCTTCTGCTTCTGGCAGGCAATATTCTCGTGTATGCAGACCGACGGAAGATTCAGCAGGTTCTTTACAATCTCATCGATAATGCGATCAAATTCAGCGGAAACGACTCTTCGATCACGATTGAGGTCACCGAAAAGAATGAGAAGGTTTTTGTTTCTGTCAAGGATACCGGAATGGGAATTCCAAAAAAAGAACTGAATAAAATCTGGGAACGCTTTTACAAGTCCGACCTGTCCCGCGGAAAGGATAAAAAAGGAACCGGCCTCGGACTTGCCATCGTCAAAGAGGCCATTCAGGCTCACGATGAACATATCAATGTCATCAGCACAGAGGGCGTTGGCACAGAGTTCATCTTCTCTCTGACGAAGGTTTAAATCCTTACAGGTCTCTTTTGTTAAATATGAAAACAGCTGCTGCAAGATTCACGATACCACCAAGCAGTGTGACTGCAATCGCCGCAAAATAGTCCTTGATATCAACACTTCCCGCAAGCAGAGGTACCCCATCCAGCAAATGGATCGGGAGTGCCTCTTTTATTTTCGGAATGAAGCTTAAAATATAGCAGAATGCAAATCCGCCTCCTACACCGAGTAACGCAGATGCTGCTGTATTACAGCAGACAGACGAAACAATGGATTCAGACGACACTTTGCGTGATAAAATCAACCTTAATTCTATTCGCTAAATCCAGAATTTTTGAATCAATGAGTTTTATTGTCTTCTGGAATTCTTCATCGCTTTTTCCAGTAGGATCCTCTAATCCCCAATCCTCCCTGTGCCTGCATGAAACAGTCGGGCAGTTCACATTGCATCCCATTGTGATCACAATATCTACAGGAGGGATATCTGACAACAGCTTTGAGTACTGTGTTTCTTCCATATCAATCTGGTATATTTCCTTCATTAAGCGAACTGCATCCTGATTGATCTGCGGTTTCGTTTCTGTTCCGGCAGAATAACTTTCAAAGACATCACTTGCAAGATATTTACCAAGCGCTTCCGCAATCTGACTGCGACATGAGTTGTGAACACATATAAAAGCCACTTTCATTTTATCCATATCTGTTACGCCTCCTTCTCTTCCAATATTCTTTTTAATTCATTCTTCCTTTTTTTCAAATAATCCCATAATTCACGTTCTCCTTTAAATAAATACTGCGCTGAAGATATTAAAAGTATAACCGACAATGATAATCCCTGCCGTGCATATCCCAATAAATAATACCAGTAATTTTGGTTTTACAGCTTTTTTCAGCATGATCAAAGACGGCAGACTTAATGTTGTTACTGCCATCATAAATGATAAAATTGTTCCCAGCTCTGCACCTTTTGATAACAAAGCTTCTGCAACAGGGATTGTACCGAATATATCCGCATACATCGGGATTCCAACCAGCGTTGCCAAAATCACACCAAAAGGATTCCGACTTCCCAAAACACTCTCGATCCAACTTTCCGGAATCCAGTTATGGATCACTGCTCCTATTCCTACCCCAATCAGAATGTATGGAAATACTTTTTTAAAAGTTCCTATCACCTGCTTTTTGGCATATTGTACCCTGTCTTTTTTGGTTAATGTCGGTGAACTGATATCAACACTTCTTGCATTTTTTACAAAATCCTCTACATATTTTTCCATATGCAGTTTTTCAATCAATGTCCCGCCGATAACCGCAATGACCAGCCCGAGAATAACATAAGCCGCTGCAACTTTCGCTCCAAAAATACTCATCAGCAATACAAGACTTCCCAGATCAACCATAGGAGAAGAGATCAAGAACGAAAAGGTAACTCCCAATGGCAATCCGGCACTTGTAAATCCGATAAACAACGGAATGGAAGAACAGGAACAAAAAGGAGTAACTGTTCCCAGTAAAGCGGATATCACATTTGCTCCTATTCCGTCAAATTTTCCTAAAATCTTCTTACTTCTTTCCGGTGGAAAATAACTCTGGATATATGAAATCATAAAAATCAACAAGCATAACAAAATTGTAATTTTGACCAACGTCATACAGAAAAAATTGAATACTTCCGC
>ONZW01001283.1_pt1 | contig 12164 bp, 5 predicted proteins | sample 1671071 | NCBI WGS metagenome assembly ONZW01 (sample SAMN06348119, study PRJEB24527) | human gut metagenome | biome: human gut; feature: ankylosing spondylitis patient; material: feces | host: Homo sapiens | place: China | collected 2015-10
ACGCCTTGCTGGGAAGCTCCTCGATCCGGGTGCCTTTTCCTTTCGGCCTGTGGGTCTACAACGCTTTCGTGAACAAGAAAGGGAAGGTCGGCAAGTGGATCTTCAACAAGCTGGCGTCGAAACCGGTGCTGATCACCACCGTGAACCCGGATGTCCGCGTCAAGGTAGCCCGGAATCTATTGAACGAGTACGGTTATTTCAACGGAGAGACCTCTTTCGAGGTCATACCCGATCCCAAGAATCCCCGGAAGGCGAAGCTGGAATATAGCGTCACCATGAACGATCCGTATACGCTGGACAGCATCCAATACGTCCATATCCGTCACCGTGCCGACTCATTGATCGATGCCACGATCGGCGATCGTATCCTCCACAAAGGAGAGAATTTCAATGTCGTCCAATTGCAAGCCGAGCGGGAACGCATCTCGTCCTTGCTCCGTAACAACGGATATTACTATTTCCGTCCCGATTTCATCACCTATCAAGCGGATACCTTGTTGAACCCCGGGAAAGTGGCCTTACGGGTGGCCCCGAAGGAAAGTCTTCCCCCCTCGGCCCTCCGCCCTTGGAAGCTCGGGGATATATCCGTCTGGCTAAACGGCTACCAGAATGAGACTCCCACGGACTCGATCCGCTATAAGGACCTTACGATCCATTATGAGGGCAAGCTAAGGGTTCGCCCCTCGGTCATTTACAACCGTTTATATTTCAAGCCGGGGGAACTTTATAACCAGCGGGCGCAGGAACGGACGCAAACGGCCCTGTCCCGCTTGGGTATCTTCCGTTATGCCGAGTTGCAATATTCCCCCCGTGATACCATGCGCCGCCAAGATACGCTGGATCTGCGGATCAATACGGTCTACGATCTTCCATTAGACGGCGAGCTCGAGTTGAACGTCACCGCCAAGAGCAACGACCAAGTGGGTCCGGGCGCCATTTTCAGCGTGACCAAACGGAATGTCTTCGGAGGGGGCGAGACCTTCGGCGTGAAACTCCGCGGCTCTTACGAAGGGCAGACCGGCAACAAGCTGGATGGTAGCAACTCCAAGATCAACAGTTATGAGTTAGGCTTGACTACCACGCTGACTTTCCCACGGGTATTGTTCCCTACATTCAGCAAACGGGACATGAATTTCCCGGCCAGCACCACCTTCCGCCTCTATGCGGACCAGATGAACCGGGCCCGTTTCTTCAAGTTGCTGGCATTCGGTGGTGACGCCTCGTATGAGTTCCAGCCTACCGCCACGTCTCATCATTCCATCACCCCTTTCAAGCTGACGTTCAACTTGCTCCAGCATACCACGCATGAGTTCGACAGCATTACCAACGTGAACAAGGCCCTAAAGAAGAGTTTGCAAAATCAATTCATCCCGGCCATGAACTATACCTATACCTATGATGACTCCCCGATCACCAGTCGCCGGAACCATCTTTGGTGGCAGGCATCCGTTACCCAAGCGGGCCTTGTCTTGGATGGGATTTATGCGTTAGCCGGGAAGAAATTCAATAAAGAGGATAAGGAATTACTTGGCAACCCCTTCGCCCAATTCATCAAGGGAACCGCCGAGATACGTTATAATTACGCCCTCGGGCATAAGCAATATCTCGTAGGCCGATTAATGGCCGGCGCTATTTATAGCTACGGCAACGCCCGTACCTCCCCTTATAACGAGCAATTCTACATCGGCGGAGCGAATAGCATCCGTGCTTTTACGATCCGCAGCATCGGTCCCGGACGCTACTATCAAAACAGCGATAACAATAAATACGCTTACATCGACCGTACGGGTGATCTTAAATTCGAGGCCAACCTCGAATACCGCTTCCCGATCCTTGGCGACCTGCATGGGGCCACTTTCCTCGACAGCGGTAACATCTGGCTGATCCGGAACGATCCGGATCGTCCCGGCGGACAACTGAAATGGGGTAGCTTCCTCAAGGATCTAGCCTTGGGAACCGGCTTCGGCCTGCGTTACGACCTCACCTTTATCGTCATCCGTTTCGACGTGGGTATCGGTCTGCATCTCCCTTACGATACCGGAAAGAAAGGCTATTACAATATCCCGAAATTCAAGGACGGCATGGGTTACCATTTCGCTATCGGATACCCCTTCTAGCTGTTCCATTCCTAGGATTCTGTGGTCTTATCCAAGGTATTTCATTTTCAATAGGTCAACCCTAATTGGAAATGAGATACTTTTGCGCTCTCATTTTAATAACAAACAGATTAATTAACGAACAGAATCATGAAGAAGATTTTTTACTTAATGTTGGTAGCCCTTACTGTGGGTATGTTCACCGCTTGCGACGACGATGATGAGAATACCACTCAAATCAACAACCCGGAACCCAAGGAACAATGGGGCAAGACGCTTCGAGGCGACAATCAAACCCTACTGGCCTTTCCTGATATCTATGCCGATTATTGGGAATACACCTATTCTTACAAAGATAATCCAAACATCGGCCTTCGTTTGACTGGAAAGTTCCCGAAGTCACGCTTCTTCAATTTCACGGTTTATAACGACGAGACCCAAATAGACGTATCCAGCATTGAAGACGTAAATATCCAACCCGATGACAGCTCCATCAACCCTTATGTAAAGGAAACAGACGACTACGGAGCAAATGGCTATACGATTTACATCATTCCCGCTAACACCCCCGCCAGCGCACGCGCCTCGATGAAGAACGTATGTGAGTCCCGGAGGATGTCAATATGGTCTCCATTTTCATGCGTCTTTACTTGGCGAAACAATATAGCGGCGATGAGTATGGCGGCGTGGACATGCCTGCTATCCAAGCTTTCGATGTGACTACAGGTGAGGAAGTGGATTTCCCGAAGCGTGAGAAATGTAATATCCATGAGTCATTACAATTACCCCCTATGAACTTCTCGGTAGACATGAAGCAGCTTCCGTTCATGCGTGCCCCGCTGAGCCTGATGTATCCGAATAGTCCGGCTGAATATCTATTCGCCCGTATCAAATTGAATGAGGGCGAGGTAGCTACTTTCCGCTTCATTCCTCCTACGGCTCCTAAAAGCGTAAGCGAATACGCCACCGCCGATGTACGGTACTGGTCTATATGCCTTGGGTCAGCCGAGTCCTACTCGTATGCCTCTATTTATGACGAGGAAATGCCTGAAGTGGACAAGGAAGGTTTCGTAACCTTTATCATAGCAGACGCCAACTCCGCCAAACTACCCGATCTCCAAGCGAAGGCAGAAGCCAACGACGGTACATATATACTGACTTGGAACCGTAAGGAGCAAGGAGATGGAATCCTTGCCTTATACCGCAACATGGTGATCAACGAGGATTATCCTCATTCCATGCGCAAATTAATGGAATCCGTCTCTTTGGCCGCCGCTAGTGGCGATATGAGCGACTTCAACCCGATGACTATGCTCGCAAGACTGGCTATGGGTAATTGGGGACCACAAGGAAATAAATTTACCGAGGATGAATATCTAAGCGATAGCTTCAACTACGATAATATCCGTAAATAAGATAGACCGATAGACTAGTGGTTTATCACCAAAGCTCCTTGTACCCGGTTCATGCCGGAACAAGGAGCTTTCTTTTTACAGACGGGCCGTAATATAATCAATGATCTCCAAACAAAGATTCGTAGTCTGCTCGTTCACGTCCAGTTCCGGATTCAGCTCTACCAGATCCATCGACTTAACCAGATTCGTAGACAACATATGATCCACGAAGTTATTGAACTCATCCGGCATCAGTCCCTCACACACACGGGTTCCCGTGCCCGGGGCGAAACGGGGGTCTATGCTATCCACGTCTATGCTGAAATGCACGTTGCGGATCTTCCGTTCCTTCAATTTCCGCTTGATGTCCTCCGCAACGAAGCCGATACCTTTCAGATGGATCGTCTCCATCGTATAGACACTCAGCTTCTCCCGCTCGATCAAATCCCACTCGCCCTCATCCAGACTGCGGGTCCGACCAAGAATACGTTCTGCGGGTTCACCTTGTTCCCGGGTGCGTAGACATTCACCAGCTCCTCGCTTCCCATCCCCATCAATGCGCTAAGAGGCATCCCGTGGATATTACCACTGGGTGACGTCTCGCTGGTATTGATATCCCCATGAGCGTCCAGCCAGATAATGCCGAAATCATCATAACATTTGCCCACGCCCGAGGCACTTCCCAAGCCCAGCGAATGATCCCCACCGATTACCAAGGGGAAAGCGCCGCCTCTCAAGGTATCATAAACCAACTCCGCCAAGTTGTTATTCACCTCTACGATGGCATCCAAGTATTTCATGCTGTTTCCCCGGGCGAATTTATCGGCCTCGCTAACCGGAGGCACATATAAGTTACCCAGATCGAAAGCACGATGCCCGTTTCCCCGTATCAACTTCATCAATCCCCGTTCCCGGAGGTGATTCGGGGCACGCTCTACGCCCTCCCGATCACATCCCAAGTTCAAGGGAACGCCTATTACATTTATTTTCATACCTTAGAATTTAGCAAATGTATCTCGTATGATACCAATAGCTTCCATCATTTGCTCCTCAGTAATCACCAAAGGAGGCGTGAAGCGGATGATATGATCGTGGGTAGGCTTAGCTATCAAGCCATTTTCCTTCAACGCCAGACAGATATCCCAAGCCGTCTTCCCATCTTTAGGTTCCGTCACGACAGCGTTCAGCAAGCCTTTACCCCGTACTTTCTTAATCATCGGATTATCGATCTTCTCAATCTCGCTACGGAACAATTCACCCATCTTGAAAGCGTTCTCCGAGAGACACTCGTCGCGTACCACCTCCAAGGCGGCGATAGCTACCTTCGCCGCCAATGGATTGCCCCCGTAGGTAGAACCGTGCTCTCCCGGAGCGATCGTTAGCATGATCTCATCATCCGCCAATACCGCCGAGACCGGACTGACCCCACCGGACAAGGCCTTTCCCAAGATCAAGATATCCGGGCGAATCCCCTCGTAATCGCAAGCCAATAGCTTACCGGTACGACCGATACCTGTCTGTATCTCATCCGCGATAAACAACACATTATGCTGATGGCAAAGATCATAGCAAGTCCGCAGATAACCATCGTCGGGCACCACGACCCCGGCCTCACCTTGGATCGGTTCCACCAAGAAGCCTACTACATCGGGATCTTTCAAGGCCTCGGCCAACGCATCTACATGATTATAGGGTATCTTTATAAACCCGGGCGTATAAGGACCGAAATCGGCGTAGGAACTAGGGTCGGTACTCATAGAGATAATCGTGATCGTACGTCCGTGGAAATTCTCGCTACAAACCACGATCTTCGCACGCTCCGGGGCGACCCCTTTCCGGCGGTATCCCCACCGGCGGCAAAGCTTCAAGGCCGTCTCCACCGCCTCGGCTCCCGTATTCATCGGCAAGAGCTTGTCATATCCGAAGAACTTACAGGTAAATTCCATGTACTCACCCAGTATATCCGCATGAAAGGCACGGGATACGAGCGTAAGCTTCTCCGCCTGCTCCATCAGGGCCTTCACGATCTTAGGATGGCAATGTCCTTGGCTCAAGGCAGAATAGCCGGACAAGAAATCAAAATAACGTTTTCCTTCCACGTCCCACACGAACACGCCTTCGCCTCTTCTGAGAACGACCGGCAGGGGATGATAGTTGTGGGCACCATACTTCTCCTCTCTGGTAATGTAATCTTCCGGTTTCATACTATAATTGAGTTTAAATGACTGACATATCGTAAGCGTTTACATCGGGATAGCTCAAAGATAAGCATTTGCGGCTAACCAATTGATTACGGGTAGGTATGTTAAGAAACATATCCACAAAAAAGAAGGGATGCCCCGCTCTCCCCAAGGAGAAACAAGGGCATCCCTCGCACATTAGACAAACAACATTTAGTTCCGTATCCGTACCTTATAGGTCTGGTCGGCTATCCGGACAAGATAGACTCCCGCGGGAAGGGCGTATCTCGTCTCGCCGGGAACGACCGCGAACCGGGCACGGCTGGCACCCGACAGGCCGACAACCCATGCCTCAGCCGAACGATCCGCACGGATATGGAGGGCGTTGGCAGAGGTCCAAACCGCCATGCCTCCCTCTACCGAGGCGTTCGATGTCGGGGTATCCGGGGTGTCGGGCGTGTCGGGATAATCGGGATCCACCTGCTCAGATTTGGCCGTATAGCTTACCACGAACGGGCTGAAGCTGGAAACGGAGATCTCCATATAGTCCTTCTCCAATTTCAAGTTGTCCTTAGCCTCGGAATACACGTCTACCTCGCCGTCCGAGCGGAGGTGGATAATCACGATATCATGTAGGTCTTGTCTTACGCCTTCTGGATACGGGATACGTACCGTCACGGTATCGGAGGGTTGCACAGGGGTTACGGCGGTTGTGGTTTCCTCGCCGGAAATCGTGGTCGTCACCTTAACCAAGGTCACTTCCATCACGATCTTCGGGGCATCATCGATACCCGCAGCTTTGGCGGCATCTTCCGCTTTCTTTTCAATCTCAGCCTTTTTCTCCGGGTCTTCTATATCTTCCTTCACCAAGCGGAGGCTGGAGAGTTCCGTATCCGATGGCAGGGATACGGCATCGGGGATGATCACGATCGGGGCCTGTGGATCATACGTTTCCACCTGCCCTTCCTTTTCCTTGGGAACGGCTGGCGTACCGATCGCAGCGATCTCTTCCGGGGTTACGGTAGATTCCGGCGTAAAGGTAGCGGTTATCGTCAAGTCGTCGGTACCGGAGACGGTAATATTCCCGGATGTTGACGGGGAACCATTATTCACTTTGTAACCACTGAACTTGTAATTTGGCAAGGCCGTATGTGCCAAGCTCAACACGGTACCAACGGTACCAACGGGTACGGCATCGCCGGATTTCACGACCACTTCCTTGTCCTCTTTTTCATAGGAAACGGAGATCGTGCCGCCTGCCGGCTGTTCGATCGTGACGTAACATACCGACTGGGGAGCTACCTCAAATTCCACCTTATACGTGCGCTTGGTCTGTCCATCCTCGGCGGTAACGACCAAGGTGGTGGCCGATCCATCCGGTACGGTAGCCGTGAACGATCCTGTCGGTTGTACGGTAACAGACGATCCATTCACGAGCAATTTAGCCTTCGTATCGGCCAGCTGGCCGGATAAGGTGAGGGTGGTCGTGCTTGGAAGTACCACTTTATATGCCATCGTAGAGGCGAGGCAGCCGGGGATCGGTTTCGCCGTCTCATTTCCTACCTTATACGAGAGGGAACTCAAACGGGCTTCCGAGGACTTAACCGTGGGGACCTTCTCAAATTCCACCTCAACATTCACCTCGCTGGCCGGCATCAAGAAGTAGGTCGTGCCATCGGCCTCTTTCTGCAACGGGACAGTCTTGGCTTCACTTCCGGAGACCTTCAAGGAGCCGAATACCATTTGGTAGCCTGCATCGGGAGTGGCGGCAAGCGTCACCCGCGTGTCGGGGGCGAGCTTGGCACCGAAGGTTAGCTCGTTACCGTTGGCTTTCAAGGCCAGCGTACCATGCTCGGGGGTAGCGAATGAGACAGCGTACGGGATCTTCTCGTACCGCATCTCTACCGTGACCGCATAGTCCGGCATGGTGAAGGTGTAGACGTTATCGTTGTCGGAGAACGGCGTAAGCGTTACCTTAGTGGCGGGCGCATCCGTGCGGTAGGCCTTCGGATAGCCGGAAACCATTTGGTAGCCGGCGGCGGGAACGACGGTAACCGTCACCGTCGTGTCGGGGGCGAGCTTGTCACCGGAGGCAACCGGGTTAGCATCGACAGCCAAGTCCAGCGTGCCCTGCTTGGGATCGGGGGCGGTGAAGGTGATGGGGCGTGGGATCTTCTCGTACAGCACCTCTACCGTGATCCCCGCGGTCTGGAAGTCAACGGGCATCGTGAAGGTGTAGGTGTTAGCGCTGCCCTCAACCGGTGTTACCCTTACTCCATAGAAGTCCGAATCTGTGACACGGGCCTTCGGATAGCCGTCAGCCATTTGGTAGCCTTCGGCGGGAACGGCGGTAATCGTCACCACCGTGCCGGGGGCGAGCTTGGCACCGGAGGTTAGCTCGTTACCGTTGGCTTTCAAGGCCAGCGTACCGTGCTCGGGGGCGGTGAAGGTGACGGGGCGCGGGATCTTCTCGTACTTCGCCTCTACCGTGACCGGATAGCCGGGCATGGTGAAGGTGTAGGTATTATCGGTGGCGGCGCGCGTAAGCGTTACCGTAGTGCCGGACGCATCCGTGCGGTAGGCCTTCGGGTAGCCGTCAACCATTTGGTAGCCGTCGGCGGGGGAGACGGTGATCGTCACCTGCTTGCCGGGAATAAGCTCGGCACCGGTGGTTAGCTTGGTACCGATGGTATCCAAGGCCAGCGTACCGTTCTCGGGGGTGGCGAAGGTGACGGCGTACGGGATCTTCTCGTACCGCGCCTCTACCGTGGCCGGGTAGTCGGGCATGATGAAGGTGTAGGTGTTATCGCTGCTGAAGAGCTTCACCGAAGTGGCGGGCGCATCCGTACGGTAGACCTTCGGGTAGCCGGAAGCCATTCGGTAGCCGGCGGCGGGGGCGGTCGTGAGCGTCACCTGCGTGCCGGCATGTACGGTTGTCGAGGAAGCGGGGAGCAGCTTGCCGTCCGCCGAGAGCGAGAAGGAGGCAGCGCCTTCCGGAGCCGTATAGTTCAGCGTGAAAGGAAGGGCGGGAAAGTCGGGACGGGCCTTCGTCTCGATCCCTTCCTGCGCCCGGGCAGTCATTGAGAAGACCGCCAGCAGGCATACGAGCCATAAACTAATATATCGTTTCATATCAAAGCGCTATTTTATAAGTGATGTTATTGATTCGGATCATGTAAATACCGGAAGGCAAAGCCAAGCGGGTATCGCCGGGGGCGATAGAGGCGGCGTAGACGACACGTCCGTCGGAGCGTACCACGGTAAGCGCGGCGGCTTCCCCGGAGTAGACGTGCAGCGCCCCGTCGGTGGCCCAGACACGGAGGGCGGCGGTAGCGGCGACGATCTCGTTGGCGGTCACCACGGAACCATCGGCGGCGCCCACGCTACGAAGCCGCGAGCGGGTGACGGCATTGGCGGTGATGTACGCCTCGAAAGGCTTCAGCGTATAGGCCGACTCGTGGAGGTCGAAGCGGGTACCCTCGGCGTTGAGCACGTAGATACCGCTGAGCGTGAGGTTGGCGAGGTTCGGGTTCGCTTGGAAGAGGAACACGCCGTTCGCGAGGGCATCGCCTAAAGTGACCGGAGTCGTGGCCGGTATCCTGATCGGCGAGCCGGCGGAAGCGGTGGCGGTGAAGGCTACCTTCGTATCGGCTGCCTCGGCGGCAAGCAGGTAGGGGCTATTGGCGGCAAGGTCGGCGGCTTTCGTGCCGTCGGCGGTCGTGCCGGGAAGGTCCTTCCAGCCTTGGTCGGCGGCGCCCGTACCGGTGTAGCCGGTGGCGGCGTAAAGGATTCCGGCATCCCCCACGGAGGCTTTCAAGGCGACCGGGCTACCGAAGGCCGTCCATTGGTTACCCAGCGAGCGGGTGGTAGCGAAGGTATCGGCCACCATCAGCTCCGTTATCGTCACGACCTGCGCGCCTTCCTCCAGAGTCAGGTTGAAGACGGCGGCATTCTCGGCATTGACGGTAAGCACGCCGTCCGATTTGACGAGAACATCCTCATTTGCGCAGCCGGCCGAGAAATCCCCATTGCCGGAGATCTCGACCTTCTTCAAGTCGTTCACATCCGTAAAGACCGCTACCGCGTTATCGGCGGCGGGAGCGGGGAAGCGCGTGATCGCCGTTCTTTTGCTATCAAGGCCCTTCTGCCGGGTACGGGCATCAGCGGTCGCTACCGCCCAGAGTTGGTAGGTCTTGCCGGCCGTAACGATCGCGGCTAAGGTCTTATTGTAGCGCATCGCATCGATGGACTGGGATGAGCCGTCAAGCGGCGCAAAGGCTATTTTAGTGCCAGACTCTCCCGCCTCAGCCGCGAACCGACATTCCATCCAAGCGTTGGTAAGGGTGCCGGTATTATGGATAGCGGTATGGGCGCAATGGAAAGTGGCAGGGGTCTTGCCCGGATCAAGCACGCTGAAGGTGCCGGAGTTATCGAGGCAGTAATCCGTCTCGGACGAGCCGGTGTTTTCGATACGGAAGTCGCCCGACAGCCTCAAGGTACCTTTATTGATCAAGGTAGAGGCACCGGATGCGCTGAGCTTCGAATCGGCATCCGACGCAATTGTCAGATCGCAACCTTCGTTGACGGTCAAGGCAGCGCCGCCGGTCGCGTTGATTGTCACTTGCTCGAACGTCAGCGTCGGGTTGCTGGTGACGGTGGCGACCATGAGCTTGTTGGTGGATACGGACGAAGCATCCATCTTGATCCTGCCGTTGAAGCGGGCCGACGTTCCGCTTTCTCCCTTTGTATAGCTCCATTTGTTGTCGGAGCGAGAGAGGGTGATGAGATCGGTGTCTCCGGTAGGCAAAGACAGCGGCTCAAGGGAAGCCAGATAGGTGGAAGAGGTCAAGTTGTCGGGCTGGCCGGGAATGAAAGAACCTTCCTCGTAAGTGGTCGGCAGTCCGTCGGCATCATAGTTGGTGATGACTTTCAGTAGCGGGAGCTTGCCGCTCGAGGTGGTGCCGATGGCGGTAAAGGCTTTACCCTCGCCTGTCCAACCGGCGATATCAGTGGCGACATCGTCGAGGTAGGTGTTGGCACCGTTTATCGCGTCGGCGGCGATGTTATCGGTGGGGGCTGCTGCCGTAGTTCCCACCGTCAGCAGGATCTTGGTGCTGGCGTAGTTGTTGGAAAGGGGAACTGTACCATTATCATTACCTATATTATTTCCGGCAATACGACCGACATGTTTTTCAGAGACGCTTCCGATAGCTTTCACTCCTTCGGTATTTAAAGCGAGGCAATCCTCTACGGTAATTTTACCGTCCCAAATCCACCCGATGATACCGCCAGCATAAGCAGCGTTGTTGCTGCTGCCTGAAGATTCCGCGGAAACAGTGCCTGTAGCAAAACAAGATTTAAGAACCACATGTTGAGCACCTCCGACAATGCCGCCGGAAGTACTTGTCGTGGCTGCTTTAGCGGTTATTTTCCCTGTTGAATAGCAGTACGATATATGACTCGGATTACTGCTATTACCATTAGGATCACTGTCGCCTACGATACCGCCCGCATAGGCGGTAGAAGTATTACTAGTAGCACTGACATCACCCGTGTTGAAGCAGGAAGCAATAGAAGACTTGACACTTACCCCTATGATTCCACCCCCCATAACCGGTGATCCACTGACAGTGATGGCTCCACTGTTTGAACAAGCGCTTAGCACCGAGTTTTCCTCTATAAGACCGGCAAATCCACCGACATTTCCAGCCTTGCCAGACACAGAGAAACTGACCGCACATCGGTTATGGCAATTGATGATTTTTCCTTTCGCCACAGTCCCCGCAATGCTGCCAAGATAGTAGTTGTTGTTATCAGAGCTAGTCGGAATAGTCTCCCAATTAATTGTTTGGGTGTCTCTCTCATCTGCCATTGTCAGATCCTTCACGGTCGCTCCATACAGATAACCGAAAAGGCCGACATGGTGTACCGAGGTTGAGGATATCGTCATTCCGGTAATGGTCTTGCCATTCCCGTCGAAGGTGCCTTGAAAGCATTTTGTGTAGTCGTTATCCAAGCTGCCAGACACACTAGAAACAAAACCTATCGGTACCCAATTATTCACGAAACCAGTGGCAACGCCATTAGGTTTAGCCAGAGAGATATCGTTGGCAAGCTTAACCGTGCTGCCCGAGAAGCCCGCGTTGGAGGGATAGTAACTGCTATATGTCTCATTGGTATTGGCGGTTGTCTTCCCATTATTCGTCACCCAAGCGATCCACGCGAGGCCGCGGGGGGTCTTGACGGTGTAGGTTGCGTCGGAGACGGAGACATCGATGCCATCCGTGCCGACATGGGCTGTCTGACCGTAGACGGACCAGTCCGCAGGAAATTGCATTCCTTCGGAGGTGAATAATTTATTCCCCGTCTCCGTAAAGACGGTTGTTTTCTTCTCGTCCATGAGTAGATTATCGTCTAGCCAAACGGTGTAGCCGGTGCCCTTCACGACGTTGATAGCGAAACACCTATTTTTGCCGTCGGTGGTGAATTGGATA